>Ga0268262_10002646_pt1 | contig 20452 bp, 21 predicted proteins | sample TergutNc150P3_FD_190354 | JGI IMG/M metagenome (GOLD analysis project Ga0268262, IMG submission 190354) | Nasutitermes corniger P3 segment gut microbial community from laboratory colony in Florida, USA - Nc150 P3 (SPAdes) (version 2) | ecosystem: Host-associated > Arthropoda: Insects >... | reverse complement strand
GCGATATAACTTTGGTAAAACCGAATTCCGGCATTAATAGACCGGAAGATTTAAGAGGGAAAAAAGTCGGAGTTCCAAGTATGACAGGAAGTCCTACTGTTTACATAAAACGTGTTCTCGCCGACCTTGGCATTGATGTAAGCCCGGAAAATTCCGAAGTTGAATTTGTTATTTACAATTTATCAGACTTAGCCCTTGTTCTAGCGAACGGAGGCGTAGACGCTATAGCGTTGAATGAACCTACATCTTCAATAGCCGCAATTGAATATGGATATGTCACTCTGCTTGATTCAGCGATTGACGAACCTTACAAGGATCAATACTGCTGTGTAGCTTATGTGAGCGACAGGCTTATAGAAAAACACAGAGATATTGCGGAAAAATATACTCGCGCGATACAAAGAGCGAGCGCGTATGTTAATGGACATCAAGATGAAATAGCGCATATTCAAATTGAAAAAAACTATGTAGCCGGTAAAGAGGAAGTAAACGCAAAAGTTCTTAAGAAATTTAACTATATTCCGTCCGTCAGCGGCGCAAAAAAACAATTTGGAATAGTAGCTCCTCAGCTTCAGGAAATTGGTATGCTTTCAAAGGACGTGAATGTCGACGCTCTGGTAAAGAACAGCTTTATAGAATTTAAGGGACTTGATGCGCAATACAAATAAAACATACCGTATCGCTGCCGCAAGCACCGACGGTAAAACAATTAATGAGCACTTCGGAAAAGCCGCTTCTTTTCTTATTTATGAAATAGGAAAAGAAGGGTATAATCTGATTGAAAAGCGAAGCGTAACGCCCTTAAACTGTGAGAACGAACATACCGAAGAAAGTTTGGCGTCAAATGTTGAAGCGCTAAAGGATTGTACGGCGATAGTAGTGGAAAAGATCGGCGGCCCTGTAAAACGGATATTTGAAATAAACGGCATATCCGTTTTTGAAAAAACTGATTCTATTGATAACGCGCTGACTAAATTGGCGGCGTACTATGTTAAAACCGGAGGATAAAAAATGAAAACGGTATTTGATTTTCTAAAAAAGGCGGGGACATACTACCTTGCTACAGTAGACGGAGATCAGCCTAGGGTAAGGCCTTTTGGCACGATTAACATTTTTGACGGGAAGCTTTACATTCAAAGCGGCAGGAAGAAAGAAGTAACGAAGCAGATAAAGGCTAACCCAAAGGTAGAGCTTTCGGCTTATGACGGAGAGACATGGATTCGCGTCGCTGCGAAACTGGAGGAAGACAGCCGTCCCGAAGCGCAGGAAAGCTTGTTTCAAGCGTATCCGCAGCTGCGTGAACGTTACGGTGATGGCAGTAGTATTGTCTTTTATTTAAAAGACGCGACAGCAACGTTTTATACCAGAACAGGAGCGCCGAAGGAAGTGCTGTTTTAGTCACAGGATTTTTAGATATAATATTCATCCGCGCCGGATTTCTGAAAATCGTATAAAATATCCTGAAGGGTAATGCCGTCTAAATATGTATTTATCGCTTTTTCAAGGCCCTGCCAGACGTGTAAGGTTTTACATTCTTTTACTTGATCACATTGGATTGGATTGTCCTCCAGACATGAAACCGGAGACAGTCCTCCCTCTGTAATCCTTAAAATCTGCCCCACAGTGTACTTGTCCGGCTCTTTTGCAAGCATATAGCCGCCTTTATTGCCCCGGTTGGTGCGTAAGATGTCAGGGCGGCTTAAAAGCGTAACGATCTGCTCAAGGTACTTCTTGGAAATTCCCTGACGCTGTGAAATATCCTTTAATGAAATAAATCCGTCGTTTTTGTGCTCGGCCAAATCCAAAAGCATGCGGAGCGAATACCGTCCTTTTGTCGATATTTTCATATACCCTACTATAACATAGATTTACTATGTTATCAAGATAATATACAATTATTAGAATATTTATTAGTATAATTACAGGAAAACTATGAAAATAAGCGATATATTGAGTACCGGAAAAGTTACTGTTTCATGCGAATTGTTTCCGCCGAAACATGGTTCCGGGCTTTTGAACGCTCAAAATGTTGTCCGTGAAATCGCCGCTTTGCGTCCGTCTTTTATAAGCATTACCTACGGCGCGGGAGGCGGAACAAGCGAACATACGGCAAACCTTGCTGTCGAATCGCAAAAGAACGGAATACCGGCGCTGGCTCACTTAACCTGTGTTTCATCGGACAGCAAAACGGTAAATGAAGTATTATCGAAGCTTAAAGCCGGTAATATTGAAAACATCCTTGCTTTGCGCGGAGATATTCCGGACGGGCTGCCAAAAGACGCGCAGTATCTCCATGCCTGCGATTTAATGAAAGAAATAAAGAACTTCGGTGATTTTTGTATAGGCGGAGCGTGTTATCCTGAAGGTCATCCTGAATCTGAAAACATTGAAAAGGATATAGAAAGCCTGAAAATCAAAGTGGACTGCGGCTGTAGTTTTTTAACGACGCAGATGTTTTTTGATAACAATATTATGTATAACTTTTTATACCGCCTTTTACATCATAAAATTGAAGTGCCGGTTATAGCCGGAATTATGCCTGTAATAAACGGAAAGCAGATTGCAAGAATTTGTAAAATTTCCGGTACGGCTCTGCCGCCTCGTTTCCGCGCGATAGTGGATAAATTTTCATGCGACAGCGCCGCGATGAATCAGGCGGGAATCGCTTACGCTACCGAACAGATTATCGACCTTATAGCGAACGATGTCCGCCATATACATATCTATACCATGAATAACCCGGATATTGCCGGAAAAATCATGAACAATTTATCGGATATATTCAAATAACATGGATACAAAAGAAGTTTTACGTTATCTGGGTTATAAAGACGAAGAAGCCGATGAACGTGTCATTTCACATATAGCGTTTGTGTTCAAAGAAGCGGAGGCCAATGTAAACGAAAAAAATGTTTTTGGCGTTTGGGACTGCAAGACAGAATCAGACACGGTTACGCTCGGCGAAATTAATATTAAAAGCCAGGATCTTGCCCGCCATCTTTGCGGCTGTAACAAGGCTGTTTTGTTAGCCGCTACGCTTGGAACCGGGGCGGATAATCTTCTGCGCCGTTATAACGCTCAGGACATGGAAAAAGCGCTTGTAGCGCAAGCGGTATGCACCGCCATGATAGAGCGGTACTGCGATACTGTGGTGCGTGAAGCCTCTCAAAGCGCTCTTGTGGAAGGACTGTATCCGACTGCGCGTTTCAGCCCCGGTTACGGCGATTTTGATATCAGTTGGCAGAAGAATATGCTAAAATTACTTGATTGTGAAAAGCGTATCGCCCTTACTCTTACGGACGGATATATGCTTGTTCCCTCAAAGTCGGTTACAGCGGTTGTCGGTTTCGGTAAGGAAAAAATTGATGATGAAAACAAGTGCGCGCGCTGTACAAATACAAAGTGCGGGTATAGGAAGGCGGGTTGATGGATTTTTTAAAACGGCTTAATAACGAACGCTTAATATTTGACGGCGCAATGGGAACAATGCTTCAGGATGAACTAGCGCCGGGAGAGCCTCCGATACACTTAAACATAAATAATCCCGATAGCGTGTTAAATGTGCATAAAGCGTACATTGGCGCCGGCTGTAATATATTAAAAACAAATACATTCGGAGCGAACCGGCTGGCTCTTTCCGGTTCAGGTTATTCGGTAAATCAGATAATTACAACAGCTGTAATGATCGCTAAAAAAGCCGCAAATGGCGCTGACGCTTTTACCGCTCTGGATATAGGGCCTACGGGCAGGCTTCTTGCTCCTTTTGGGGATTTGGATTTTGAAGAAGCGGTGGATATTTTTTCAGAAATGATAAAAGCGGGAGTACATGCCGGAGCGGACATTGTCCTGCTTGAAACCATGAACGACACTTACGAAATTAAAGTGGCAATGCTTGCGGCGAAAGAAAACTGCGATCTGCCGGTTCTTGTAACCTTTACCCCCGACAGCTCAGGCAGGCTCTTAAACGGCGCCGATATTCAAACGGCGGTCTGCCTTATCGAAAGCCTTGGAGCCTGCGCTATAGGCTTTAACTGCGGCTTTGGACCTGCTCAGCTTAAATCGCTTTTGCCGGAATTGGTTCGTCACAGCAGTATTCCGGTCATTATAAACCCCAACGCAGGAATTCCCGAAAGAATAAACGGAAAAGCCGGATATAATCTGCCTCCTGATGAATTCGCGTCGCAAATGGCGGAACTTGCGCCTAACGCGCATATAATCGGAGGCTGCTGCGGTACTACCCCTGAACATATTGCCGCCGCCGCGCGCGCGTGCAAAGATATAGCGCTTCCCGCCGTTACGCAAAAAAATATAACCTCGGTTTGTTCTTACGGAGAAACGGTTGTTTTCGGAGGCAATACCGTAATTATCGGGGAACGGCTTAATCCTACAGGCAAACCCCGCATGAAGAAAGCCCTTCTTGACGGCGATATGGATTTTTTATTCCGGGAGGGACTTGATCAGGCAGAACACGGTGCGCAGATACTTGATGTCAACGTAGGCTTGCCTGATATTGACGAAGAAGGGCTTTTGACTAAGCTTGTGTGCGGCTTGCAGGGCGTAACCAAAGCGCCGCTTCAGATTGATACATCAAACGCGAACGCCGCTAAACGCGCGCTAAGGCTTTATAACGGCAAACCGCTTTTAAACTCGGTAAACGGCAAAAAAGAATCACTTGAAACAATTCTTCCTCTTGTAAAAAAATACGGAGCGGCCGTAATCGCTCTGTGCCTTGACGACAATGGAATCCCTGAAACAGTACAGGGAAGGATACAGATTGCCGAAAAAATTATCGCCGCTGCGGAAAAACACGGCATTTCTAAAAAGGATATAATCGTAGACGCGCTTACTTTGACTATAAGCACCGGCGCCGATAATGCTCGTATTACTCTGGATACGGTGGAATACCTGCGGCGCAAGATGGGAGTGCATACCGTTTTAGGCGTTTCCAACATTTCGTTCGGGCTTCCCGCCAAAGAGAACGTTAATGCGGCGTTTTTTTCCCTTGCTATGGAAGCAGGTCTTAGCGCCGGAATCGTCAACCCTTTGAACGATGCGATAATGGACGCTGTGTATGTGTATCAGGCGATAAGCGGCGCGGATAAAAATTGCTCCCGTTTCGTAGCCCGTTTTCAAAAAAAGGATCAAGAAGCGGCGTATTCAGCCGCTGCCGCTAAAAACACGGCGCAGGAAGTAAGCCTGCAAGACGCTATTTTTCATGGATTAAAGGAACAATCCGCTAAAATGGCCGGCGCTATGAGCGAAAATACGCCGCCTATGGATATTATCAATATGCATTTAATTCCGGCGCTTGACAAGGCGGGAAAGGATTATGAAAGCCAAAAGATTTTTTTACCTCAGCTTTTAATGAGCGCCGAAGCCGCGAAAGCTGTGTTTGAGGCTCTTGCCGTAAAAATGACAAAACAGGGTAAAGTGCAGCACAAGCGCGGTAAAATTGTGCTTGCGACCGTCAAGGGCGACGTGCATGATATAGGCAAAAATATCGTAAAGGTTCTCCTTGAAAACTATAATTTTGAGATAATCGACCTTGGAAAGAACGTAGAACCGGCCCTTGTACTGGAGACAGTCATAAATGAAAACATAACTCTTGCCGGTTTAAGCGCTTTGATGACTACTACGGTCGTTTACATGGAAGAAACGATCAAATTACTCAAGGAAAAAGCGCCAAATTGCCGGATAATGGTAGGCGGGGCGGTATTGACTGAAAGCTACGCCAGGAAAATTAACGCTGATTTTTACGCAAAGGACGCCATAAGCTCGGTTCGGTACGCACAAGAGGTATTGGCTTAAAATTACGTTTTGTTTGGATTTTTTCCGCTGAAATTTGATAAAAATCGTTGAATTTGTGAAAGAAATACGTGTTTTCTATTGCCATTAATTGAAGTTTATTGTACAATTATTCATAATCGGTTTGTACTTGGGAGGGGAAAAACTGAAATTATCCGTATTTGCCTTGCTCATTTTTGCGGCGGGGTTTTTTGTTCAAATTCAATATATCTCTGCTCAGGAAGAAGCGGTTACCGCGGAAGATCCGTTAAAAGTTGCGGAACGCGCCTATACTTTTGGAGAAATAGAAGATAGTCCCGCCGCGCAGACAGGTTCGTCCGTATGGCCGATTATCAGAATGATACTGGTTCTCGCCCTTTGCGCCGCCGCCGTATACGGCATTGTCTTTTTTCTGAAACGCTCTTCCAAACAGACAGTTTCCAAAGATCCTTTCTTGAAAATTCTGGCTACGGCCCACCTCGGTGTAAACCGTTACGCGCATGTTGTTTCCGTCGGCAGTAAGGCTTGGCTTTTGGGATCAAGCGACGGCGGAGTTAATCTTATAGGCGAAGTGGTAGACAAGGACATAATTGACGCTATGCTGTTGGAAGAATCAAAAAAAATCGCCGAGCCGCAGGGACGTTTTCCTGATTTTATTTCTATGCTGCGCCGTCTTGGTTTACCGGCGCAAACCGGCTCTTCCGGGGCGGATGATATCCGCAAACGCCGTGAAAGGTTAAAGGGGCTGTGATGATGTTAAAATTTCTCGCGGTTTCCCTTTTTTTTGTTTCTCTGTTTTTATTCATGCCGCTTTCAGCTAACGCTCAGGCGGAGCCGTTTCCCGGTCAGTCTACGCGGGGAACAATGAATATACCGACTCCGCCCCCGCCCCCCGTGATTCCTTTTATCGATCTTACCGTGCGCAACCCTTCAGGCGGACAGGAAGTGGCTTTTTCGTTACAGTTGCTGCTTTTGTTAACGGTGCTGTCCCTCGCTCCAAGCGTTATCATTCTTATGACAAGTTTTTTGCGCGTATCCATTGTTCTGGATTTTGTTAAACGCGCTCTTTCATTGCAGCAGGTTCCGCCCAATCAGGTAATTTTGGGCATTTCGCTTTTTTTAACGGTGTTTATAATGTGGCCTACTTTTGAAAAAATTTATAATAATTCAATAAAACCGCTTTCCGCGGGGGAACTTTCCGTGCAGAACGCTTACCGCGAAGCGGAGACCCCATTAAGAATTTTTATGTTTTCTCAGATGAGTAACAGCGATAGCGCCAAGAATAACATCAAGCTTTTTATGGCGATGCGCGGCTTTGACAGGAGTCCCGAAACGTTAGACGATGTTCCGACTTATATATTAATTCCGGCGTTCATTCTTAATGAACTTACAATAGCGTTTAGGATCGGAATAATGTTATTTATTCCGTTTATAGTAATTGACATGGTAGTGGCAAGCGCCCTTATGTCTATGGGCATGATTATGCTTCCGCCTGTAATGATATCCATGCCGTTTAAACTTATTCTTTTTATTCTGGTAGACGGCTGGGGATTGTTGACGAATCAATTGGTTCGTTCTTTCGTATTTTAATTTTAAGGAGTTATAGAAATGAGTATTGGCGACATAACAACTCTTTTACAGCGCGGAGTGCTTCAGGTGTTAATGATAGCCTCTCCTCTTTTGATTTCCGCGCTGGTAATAGGTTTGGTTGTGGCGATATTGCAGGCGACAACTTCCATTCAGGAACAGACTCTTGTTTTTGTGCCGAAGGTGATTGTTATTCTTCTTGTTCTGGCCGTTTTGGGAGGCTGGATGTTCACATCGCTCGGAGAGTATACGAAACAGTTGTTCGAGCGTATTCCGGATATGGCGAGGTAGGGGAAAAATGGTAGATAACGCCGTTTTACAAAACATTCTTCTCTTTGGACCGGTGTTTCTCCTGATTGCCGTAAGGGCGCTTGCCATGATAGAAGTAACTCCTCTGCTTTCGTCCGACGCGATTCCGCAGGTGGTAAAAATTTCCCTTGCGGGCCTCGTCGCTTTTGCCGTTATTCCCACGGCGGAAATCTTTATGGCGGCAAACTCGCCGTCCGGTTTGGTTACTCTTCCCGGCGGCACTTTAAGCGATTTGCGGAGCGAAACATTCAGTCTACGCTTTTTCCTGCTTGTTATCGGAGAGGGGATAATAGGCCTTATTCTCGGTTTTTATATAATGATTATTTTTTCCGCTTTTTCCACCGCCGGACAATTTTTCTCCCTGCAAATGGGTTTCGGCGCGTCAGAAACTTTTGATCCACTGTCGCAGATTGAAAATCCGCTCATGGGCCAATATCTTAATATTGTATCCATGCTGGTCTTTGTAACAATCGGCGGCTTTACCATGCTTTTCAAAGGATTCTGGCGTTCCGTGCAGACGATTAACATTATTTCTTTGGTGGAAGGCAAAGAGCCTGTTGTTACGATGGTTGTTTCCGGTCTTTCACGCCTGTTTATGGACGCGATGATTATTTCCTTGCCGGTTCTGGGCACTTTGTTTTTAACTTCTCTTACAACAGGGCTTATCTCCAAAGCGGCGCCGCAGATCAATATTCTTTCCGAAGGTTTTCCGATTTCAATTTCAGTCGCCTTTATCCTTATTTTAGCTTCGCTTCCGTACATGATCGAAGCTTTTTCCCGCGTGCTTAACGCCGGTTTTGGCTCTATCCAAACCCTGTATATTGATGTCGGCCGCAAAATAACAAACGGGGGCGGGTTATGAAAGAATGGTATCTTCTACATTCCCCGCTCCCCATCATCCATCTGCAGTGGTTCGCGGATGACGATGAAGACGCGCCGGGCAAGACGGAAGAACCTACCGAGCATAAATTACAGCGTCTGCGGGAAGAAGGGCAGGTTGTAAAAAGTCAAGAACTTGTAGGAGCGATTGGATTGTTCCTCCCGGCTTTGCTTTTGCTGTTTCTGGCGCCTTCGATGCTTCGCACCTGCGTCGAAATGATCCGTTTTTTCTTCCTTCGCGCCGTCGAACTGGATCCCACCAAAGACGCTGTTATTCTTGTTAATCTTTTACGGTATTTTATAAAGCTTGTCTGGCCTGTTTTGGCGGTAGCGGTATTGGCGGCGGTTTTTTCAAATGTAGCGCAGATTGGGTTTTTATTTACCACAAAAACGATTGCTCCCAATTTTTCAAAAATACTTCCAAAGATAGGGCAGTATTTCAGGCGCATATTTTCGGTAGACGGAATTTACAATTTTATTAAATCTATCGCCAAGATGGCGATTATAGGGTTCGTCTCGTTTATCCTGATCTATTCCGATATAGGCAAACTGCTTAATCTGCAAAAAGCAAGCGTCATGACGGGGCTTACTATAGTGTCATCAATAGCAATAAAAATGCTCATCATATCGGCTCTTTTGTTGATTGTTCTGTCGATACCGGATTATATGTTTCAGCGTTGGCGTTTCAGGGAACGTAACCGGATGACAAGGTACGAGATAAAAGAAGAAATGAAAATGTACGAAGCCGACCCACAGGTGCAAAGCAGGATACGCAGCCGTTTCAGGGAGTTGTTAAGGCAGAATATCTCGGCTTCTGTTCCAAAAGCGGACGTTGTAGTGACAAACCCGACCCACCTTGCCGTAGCCATTCAGTACGATCAGCGTTCTATGGCGGGTCCTATGGTAGTCGCTATGGGCGCCGATGAAATGTCAGCGAGAATCAGGGAAATAGCGAAGGAACACGATGTTCCGCTCGTGGAAAACAAACCGCTCGCGTGGGCGCTTTACCGTGAAACCGAAGTGGGAGAAATTATCCCCGACGCGTACTGGAATACGGTGGCTGTAATATTAAGCAAGGTTTGGTATTTGAATGAAGAAAGACGCAGGAGGCTTAGCGCGTAATGGGAGGTGTAAATGGCTGATGCCGCTTTAGGCGCTGAAGGAACGCAGCCTGGTAATTTTATAAGCTTTTTCAAAGAAAGCGTTCCCGCAATTGCCGTAATTGTAATTGTCGTTATGCTGATTTTACCGCTTCCGACATTCTTGCTTGACGCCCTTATGGCGATGAACCTTATGCTTTCCCTTTTGATTCTGCTTATAGTCCTTTACACCAAAAAACCGACGGAATTCAGCCTTTTCCCGACAATGCTTCTTGTCGCTACCGTATTCTCCCTTGCTTTGAATGTTTCTTCCACACGGCTTATTTTAAGGGACGGAATTGGTTTTAAAGGCCAAATGGTAAGGGCGTTTTCCCGGTTTGTAGTAGGAGTTTCCGGCAACGAAGGCCTTGTTATCGGGTTTATTATTTTTATAATTATAATCGCGGTTCAGGCGGTTGTTATTACAAAGGGCGCGACCCGTGTTTCGGAAGTCGCGGCTCGCTTTACGTTGGACAGTATGCAGGTAAAGATGATGGCTGTAGAGACAGAATACAGTTCAGGTTCCATTACCGAAGAAGAATCTCAAAGAAGAAAAAGAGAAATTCAAAAAGAATCCGATTTTTACGGATCAATGGACGGAGCGAGTAAATTTATTTCCGGCAACGTGAAAATTGGAATTCTTATAACCGTAATAAATGTGCTTGGCGGAATTATTGTCGGAATGTCGCTTCACGGCGAGTCGTTGTCCGCCGCTGCTAACAACTATGTAAGCCTCGCGATCGGGGACGGACTTGTTTCCCAGTTTCCCGCCCTGTTAATTTCTACCGCTATGGGTATTGTTGTAACAAGGGCCGCCGCGGCAGGCAGTCTGCCCGAACAATTAATGGAGCAAATTTTCTACAAGGGCGCGATAGTCTACTGGATCTGCGCCGCTGTTCTTTTGTTCCTTGCTATACTGCCGGGTTTCCCGTGGAAAGTACTTATTCCTATGGCGGCTATTGTCGCCTCTCACGCGTATAGAATGGGAAGACAGCAGAAGAAGGACGCAAGCTTTAACGAGATGATGGCGAAATCAAAAGAGAAAAAGGACGAGAAAGCGGGAGAAATTTCTCCCGTTGTTCCGCTTGACGCCCTTTCTCTGGAACTCGGTTACGGGCTTGTCCCGCTTGTCGAAAAAGAAAAAGGAGCGGAACTTCTTGAAAGAGTGCAGGGCGTAAGGCGGCAGTCTGCCCTTGACCTTGGGCTTGTTATTCCAAAGGTAAGGATTATTGACAATTCGGTATTGGAACCTTCTGAATATTGTTTCAAAATTAAGGGAGTGGAATCGGGCAAGGGAAAAATCCGCATAGGTTATTACCTTTGCATAAACCCGGGGACAGTAACAACCGAAATGGCAGGCGAGAAAACGGTAGATCCGGCTTTCGGGCTTCCGGCAATCTGGATAGATCAGGAAAAGAGGGACGAAGCGGAACGCTGCGGCTATACGGTAGTAGACCCGCCGTCTATAATTGCGACTCACTTAACCGAGATTATCCGCCGCCACGCCGCGGAAATCCTCGGACTTCAGGACACCCAGGCTATTCTGGATACTCTGCGCAAAGAGTACCCGGCTGTTGTCGAGGAAGTTTTAAGGGAAGGCAAGGGATTGAGGATCACGGAGATACAAAAGATACTCCACGGCCTGTTACGCGAAAGAGTTTCAATCCGCAATATGGTATCCATTCTGGAATCCATTGCCGATTACGCGCCTGTGTCAAAAAATATCTGGTTCCTTACGGAAAAAGCCCGGCAAGCGCTTGCTAGCCAGATATGCAGCCAGTATGCCGACGACGACCGCAAACTTCGCGTTCTTACGATTGATCCTGCGCTTGAACAAAAGCTCATTGACAGTAAATATGAGACACCGTCCGGGATTGCATCCGCTCTGGATCCTCCCTCTCATAAAATGTGGATCAACGCCGTAAGCAAAGCTGTAGCGGCAGTTAAGGAAAAGGGTTGGATGCCTGTTGTGCTTTGTTCCGAGCAGGCGCGTTTCCTTGTCAAGAATTCAACGGATCGCGAATTGCCGGATTTGGCGGTATTGTCCGTACCGGAAATAGTGCCGGAAGTAATTCCGGAAGCGGTTGGAATGATACGGATAGAAAATAATTCAACGGAGTAATGATTATGGAAATGTATTATGAAAAAGGGCTGAACAGAATGGACTGCGAATTGAAAATCGCCGAGAAATACAAACGCCCTTTTCATATCCTAAGCGAAAAAGAAATAAAAATAGGCGGATTTATGGGCCTTTTTTCAAAGTCCGGCGTAGAAGTGGGATTCTACTTTTCTCCGACTCCTTATAAAAACCCTTCATGGGGGAACAGGGTATACGAAACATCGAATAACCCCGCCGCTCTGGAAGAAGAAAAAAGGAAAGTAATTGCCGCCGCCGGAAAAAGTTATGATCAGACGGTTGTTAATTCCCGCGACGCGGCTCAGCAAATCTTAAATACAATAAATGATTCGATAAATGAAATAAAAGAAAAAATCGCCGTCGGCGCGGGCAAGGATGAACACCCTGCGTTTATCCGCGCCGAAGAACTGCTTAAAACAAATGATTTTTCCGAAAAATATACCGCCGGAATTCTGGAAAGGCTGAGAAAAGAAATGCCTTTTGACACGTTGGATGATCCCGACGCTGTACAGGAAAAAATGCTTGAATGGATAGGAGAGAGCATCCATATTTATAAGGAAGAAGCCTCTTCTCAAAAGCCGAGGGTAATGGTTCTTGTCGGTCCTACAGGAGTAGGTAAAACCACCACAATTTCAAAGCTCGCGGCGATTTTCGGGATAGAAAGAGAAGGAATTCCGGCTGTTGAAGTGCGTATGATAACTATAGACCTTTTTCGTATCGGCGCGAAAGAACAGCTTGAAAAAACGGGCAACCTTATGCAGATTCCCGTATTAAGCGCGGACAGCAAAATGGCGTTAAGAAAAGAAATTGCGCTTCATTCTGAGTATGTTGATCTTTTTTTGGTCGATACTATAGGAAACAGCCCAAGAGACGCGGCGAAGTTAGGCACAATGAAGGAAATTCTTGACGGTTGCGGAAGGGGAGCGGAATATCATTTGGTTATCTCGGCGGGAACCAAAACCAGCGATATAGAGGAAATCTTGCGTCAATTTGAGCCTTTTAATTACAGATCAGTAATACTTACAAAACTGGACGAGACAGACCATATCGGCAATATAATATCCGCTCTTTCCGCAAAGAATAAACCTGTTTCATATATTACAGACGGACAGAAAGTTCCTGTTGATATCAGGAAAGCGTCTGTAGTGCGCTTTTTGATCAATCTTGACGGTTTTAAGGTTGATCGTGAAAAAATAGAAAAACGCTTCCCTTCGGGAGAAGCGGATCAGTTTAAATGGTAGGATTGGAGAAATAATATGGAAGACCAAGCGGAAAAATTGCGGGAAATAATGAAGCGCAAAAGAGAAGGGGCTGTTGTTACGGCAAAAACCGTTCCGGCCGCTAAGCCAAGCGTAAAAAGCGCCGAAAAGCCGCGTATTATAACAGTTACTTCCGGCAAGGGCGGAGTCGGGAAAACAAACCTTTCCGTAAACATGGCGCTGGCGTTCGCGAGAATAGGAAAAAGAGTAATAGTTATGGACGCGGATTTGGGCCTTGCCAATGTTAATGTTATGCTCAATATGATTCCGAAATACAACCTTTACCATGTGATTAAAAAACAAAAAACAATAAGGGAAATTCTTGTGGAGACTGAATACGGAATTTCCATTGTAGCCGGCGCTTCCGGTTTTTCACAGATTGCCAATCTGGGAGAGGAAGACAGAAAAGACTTTATCAAGGAACTTGACTCGCTTTCCAACGCGGATATTATTATTATAGACACAAGCGCCGGTGTTTCAAGCAATGTTCTTGATTTTATCGCCGCCGCGGATGACGCTGTAATTATTACCACTCCCGAACCTACCGCTATTACCGACGCTTACGGTATTATAAAAATTATCGCTACAGAGTATGATTCCCTTAACATGGGGTTAAAACTTGTTGTCAACCGCGCGAAAGGAGCGGCAGAAGCGAAAAGCGTCGCCGACAGGATGATCAATATTTCAGGCCAGTTCCTGAATTTAAAAGTGGATTATTTAGGGTTTATCTACGATGATACATCTGTCCCTCACGCGGTTATAAGGCAAAAACCTTTTATGGTGGTAGACCCGAAATGCAAGGCAAGCATTTGCGTTCAGCATATTGTAGAACGCATGGATAGAAACAAACACGGGGAATCGCACGGTTTCGGGGCAATGCTTAAAAGATTTTTCGGCCGTTCGCCGGAAACAATATAAAGAGGTAAAATGTGGCCAATATAAAGTGGGGAATAACATTAGGCGCAATCGCGGCGATTATTTCTATGATACTTGGCGTTATTTCCGGCGTTGTTATAACTTATATTCTTGTAAGGGCAATAGTATTTTTATTTGTATTTTTCGCGTTGGGTTCCGGCGCCCGTGTAGTGTTAAATAGTTTTTTACCCGAACTTATGTATATTGATGATGAACCGGATTCAAAGCTCAACTTAGATCCGGAACCGCCGCCCAGTTCGCAGATAAATATCACTCTGGGCGGTATGGGCGATTATGCCGTGCCGGAAATGTACAGGAATTCCGAAGATTCACAAGAATTGGGTAATATAGAAGACCTTATTTCAGGAAATTTTAAGATACGTTCCACGGTTAACAGCGAAGATGACGCGGATTTTGCACCCCGGGAACGCGGTTCAGAGGGTATAGACCAAAATGGGCAAGATGATTATAATATTAAAAGGGATAGCTTTAGCTCTATGCCTCAGGAGTTTGTAAGTTTCCAAGGGTCGGAACCTGAGCCGGAGCCCGAGGCTTCCAAGCCTGAAGAGTTTGAGAAACCGGCTTTTACCCCGGTTTTCGGAAGTGATTCGGACGATTTGGAAACACTGCCTGATTTGGGGGCTATGGCGAATGTTTTTTCAACCGGTTTTGATGATGATATAGAGACTACGATTATGCCGCAGGTGGGAGGAATTGAAGGAATTGAAGGAGATGAGGCGGAATCTTCGCAAACGCAGTATAATAAGGGTAATAAGTCTCAGCAGTTAGAGGGAGATTTTAATCCCCAGGAACTGGCGCAAGGAATTAGAACAGTGTTAAGTAAAGATCAAGGTAGGTAGGTTTGGGAATGCCGGAACAGAAGACAGAAGAGGAACTGTGGCAAGAGTACCGCAAAACAAGAGACCCTAAAATAAGGGAAGCCTTTATTAAACAATACGCTCCGCTTGTAAAGTATGTAGCCGGCAGAGTCGCCGTAGGAATGCCCAATAATGTTGAGTTTGATGATCTTGTAGGTTTCGGGGTTTTCGGGCTTATCGACGCGATAGAAAAATACGATACGGAAAAAAATGTTAAGTTTAAAACCTATGCTGTTACGCGCATACGAGGCGCCATTTTTGACGAACTGCGCCTTATAGACTGGGTGCCGCGCTCGGTAAGGCAGAAAACCCGCGAAGTGGAAACAACCATTTCATCTTTGGAAGCCCAGCTTGGCAGAACGGCGTCGGATCAGGAAATAGCTAGCGCTATGGGCCTTGATGAATCCGAATATTTAAAGGTTATTCAGAAAATTTCCGGTACTTCCATTATATCACTTAACGATTTATGGTATTCAGGCGACGAAAACGACAAAGTTTCAATCGGAGACAGCATAGAATCTCCTTCCAGCCTTAATCCCGATGTAATGGTAGTAAATGATGAAATCCGCCGCGTAATTGTAGACGCGATTAACGAACTGCCGGAAAAAGAAAAGAAAATACTTGTTTTGTATTATTACGAAGATTTAACGTTAAAAGACATAGGCCGTGTGCTTCAGGTAACTGAATCGCGCGTTTCACAACTTCATACAAAAGCTGTCTTACACTTAAGATCCAAATTAACGAATATCCGTAAAGGTATAGTATGATTGATTTTGTCCAGTTGCAGAAAATTGTAAAAGAGCATCTGGAACAGGATCGGGCAATCAGAACTGTAGACGCGTCCGGCCCTACACTTGAAGCTGCGGTAAACGAAGCCGCCGCCATGCTTGATACGTCTGTCCGCCGCCTTGAATATGAAATAATCGAAAGAGGTTCGTCCGGTTTTATGGGCGCGGGTAAAAAAGACTGGTTAATCCGCGCTTATGAACACGCCCGCGTTAAAAAAGTTGTATTGTCGGAAGAAGAACAAGCCGAAGATGCGGCGTCCGACGCGCCTGTAATAATCGACAAAGACGGAAACGCTTTTGTGCAGCGTTGGCCGAACGGTGTTTTCCTTAAAGTTACTCCCCCTGTTGGCAAGGGCAAAAGAGCCAATCAAACTAATGCCCTGCACGCTCTAAGCGCGAAAGATATTGATGAATTTGATATGGACATTGTTGAGAAATTGGTAGATAGGGCGGAAGGCGTATATGTCAAAGTAGCGGAATACGAGCATAAACCGCAGAACGACAGTACGGGTTCTGTAGTTGTAGATGACAATGAAATGAGAGTTACCATGATTGTGACGCCTCCCGGAGACGGCGGTTGTGACATGACGCTGGAAGGTTATCATAGTCTGCTTGTTCAGAACAGGGTTTACAACGGGGTAAAGGAAGAATATTTATCTGAATTTGCGGACAGCCCCGTTTACAGGGAACATGTGGAAGTCGCCGAGGGAATAAGGCCTGTCAACGGCAAAGATGCGTATATTAAATATAACTTTGAAACCGATCAAACAAAGATATCGTTAAAAGAGGGAGCAAACGGCAAGGTTAATTTTAAAGAACTCAATATTATTCAAAACGTCGTGATGGATCAGGTTCTCGCTACAAAAATACCGCCGGAAGACGGCGTAGACGGTAAAACCGTTACGGGAAAAATACTTCCCGCCAAAGCCGGAAGCGATATTCCCATGCCTATCGGAAACAATGTGAAAGTCGGCGATAATGATGATACCATTGTCGCGACTATTAACGGACAGGTAATAATAGCGAACGGCAAGATTAATGTTGAGCCTGTCCTGACAGTAGAAGGCGATGTAAACCTGAAGACCGGAAATATTATTTTCCTTGGAACGGTTATTATCGGCGGAAATGTGGAGGACGGATTCTCTGTAAAAGCGGACGGAAATATTGAAGTAAAAGGGACGGTATCAAAAGCCGAATTGGACGCGGAAGGCGACATTATTATTTATCAGGGTATAAACGGCAAGGGCGGCGGCAAAGTTCGCGCCGGAAAATCTCTTTGGTCTCGTTTTATTGAAAACGCGAATATAGAGGTTGGAAACATGGTAGTTGTTACCGACGGTATTATCAACTCCTTTGTAGACGCCGTTAAGAGCATTGTCTGTATGGGCAAACGCGCGAATATTATGGGCGGCCGCCTGCGCGCCGGAGAAGAGATAAGCGCTAATGTTCTAGGTAATCCGACAAGCGGAACAGAAACAATTTGTGAAGTAGGGTTTGATCCAAAGAGCAAAGTGGAATTGGAAAAACTTACGGCCCAAAAAGCAACTTCCTCTGAAGAACTTGACACTGTAAAAATGGATCTTCAGACTTTAATTAATACAAAGAAACAACGCAAGACGCTTCCGGAAGAAAAAGAAGCCTATATGCAGGAATTAATGGAAAGGCGTCAGATTTTAACCGAAGAATTGAGAAAGATAGAAGAAAGAATCGAAAAACTGCAGGAATACATGAATAGCATACAGACCCGCGGAAAAGTATCCGCCGCGAAAAAAGTGTATCCTGGCGTGAAAATAATGATTCGTGATGTGAAAGAGGATGTCCGTACCGATTACCGCGCTACAACCTTTATTTTGGAAAACGGCCTTATCAGAGTATCCCCGTATGAGGAACCGAACGAGATGGCCCAAAAGGGACTAGATGGCTATAGCTCCCATTGATCTTCAAACATTATTTACCCAACTGGATAAGGTTGCCAAAACTCAATCCTCCCAACGGGAGAGTCAGGTAATTCAACAGGCGGTGCAAAGCGTTCAGCATCAGCGTAAAACAGAAGAACAGATTGAACAGGTGAACGAAGCCCAAAATATGGGGGAAGGCGTAGAAAAAGTGGGCGATAAAAAACATGGGGAACAAGGTGAAGGGAAGAAGAAGGGCAGGGGACAGACTGAAAAAAAAGATGAAGATCAACCCTCTGTATTAAGAGATCCAAGTTTGGGAAAAAAGATAGACATAAGCCTATGAATAATAATATACCGTTAATTATATCAATTTCTTGTATTGTCTTCTGTTTGTTTTTTTTCTTTTATGTTAAATGGTATATAAAGCGCAAGACTTCCGCCTCGGAACTTTTGGCTGAGTACAGATCCGAAGTTTACAGATTAAACGCCGATATTAACGCTGTAACAGACAGAGATTTAATGTTGGTGGAAGATCGAATAAAAAAATTAAAAGAAATTCTGGAAGACACGGACAAGCGGATTAAGGTTTATGTGCAGGAACTTGACCGCAGCCGCTCAGGAGAAGCGCTTTATACAAGTCTTGGCAGAGGAATACGCGCCGCGTTAAAAACCTCGCCGGAAACTCAACCTGCTTCCGCTCCCGCTCCCGCCCCTGAGCGTGCCCCCGAACTAAGCGCGCAAATGCCGAAATTAACGATTGTCCGGCAGGAGAAAACAGCCGTTGATTCTCTTGTTCAGGCATTATCTGCGTTTTCCGAGCCGAAACCTCCTTCCAAACGGCAAATTCGCGCGCAAATTGAAGAATTGGTTAAGGAAGGGCTTTCTCCGGCGGATATCGCGGCGCGTCTTGATATCAGTATCGCGGAAGTTGATCTTGTAATGAATATATTGAACAGCAAGAAAAAATAGTATTGAATATTATTAATTAATTATGCACACTTAACCATGAATAAAAAATCGGTGTTTTTACTTTTGATTTTTCTGGTTTCTTTTTCTCTTTTCGCGGAAGGGGAAAACCTTACTCTTAAAATCGCTGTAATGGGCCCCGGTGATGATCTGTATTTTTGGTGGGGGCATATCGCTCTGGTTATTGAAGATTCAGATGAAGGTACAAGCCGTTTTTATGATTACGGACTTTTTTCTTTTGAGAGTCAAAATTTTTATTATAACTTTGCTTTTGGAAGGCTTCTTTACAGCTGCGGAGTTTCTCCGACAAAATGGGATATTAATTACTATATTAGTCATAACCGCGATATTGTTTTTTACACATTGAATGTTTCCCCGGAAAACCGTAAAAAAGTTCGTGATTTCGCGGAGTTAAATGTTCTTCCGGAGAACAAGGATTATTATTATCATCATTTCAGGGATAATTGTTCTACAAGAATTCGCGATATAATTGATCTCGCGACAGACGGTCAGTTTAAGGCGCAGTACGGAGACGCTCCGGGCCGTTTTACCTATCGCCAGCATGTGCGCCGCCACACATGGTTTATGCCTCCTGTTGACTGGATACTTAATTTTTTGATGGGGCAGGTTATTGACACCCCCGCTACAATTTGGGAAGAAATGTTTCTTCCTTCCGAGGTAGGGAAGCGGATAATAAATTTTTGGTATACCAACGCGAACGGCGAAAAACAAAAACTTGTAACTTCTGTTGATACTGTTTACAAATCGCAGGGCCGTCCAATAGTTTTGGATACTCCCAGAAAACAATGGCCAAGGGAATTGGCGTTTAGTCTTGTGTTATCTGTTATTTTTGCCTTTTTCTTTTTTTTACAGAAAAAAAATTACCGCGCAGGAAAGATACTGACCGGCATCAGCATGAGCCTGGCAGGATTTATTTTTGGTATCGCCGGATTGCTTCTTTATTTTATGAATCTTTTTACCAATCATGATTATACTTTTCAAAATTATAATATGCTCTTTGGAACCCCGCTGCTTCTTGCGGCAATTCCATTGGGCATTTATTACGCGTTTACAAAGGACGCGAAAAAGCAAATATATTATAACGCGTTACTAAGGCTTATCTGGCTGATTACCTTGCTTGGAATATTAATTTCCATGGCGATAAAGTTGCTTCCTGCGGTTTATCAGCAGAACCTTACCGACCAGATGCTGATGCTTCCTATCGCGCTTTTATTTGCTTTCCAGCCTGCCGGTCTGCGTGAAGTATGGGAAAGGTATATAGTGGGATTTTTCAATAAGAAAAAGGCAAAAAAAGGTGCATAATGGGCAGTTCGGTAGAATGGCGGGATATAACCTATAACGAGACATTTGATGAAGAGATCAGGGCTCTTACCCGCCGTTGTAAATCAGACCCAGACTGTAAAGTTGAAGAGATAGAGGGAATTTTGAACTCCCTGTATATCATGGAAGGCGCTGACCAAATCGGCCGAGGTAGCCTTCAGGACACGATTTTATCCGCCAGAATAGCCGCCTACGAGCATTTTATAGCCCAATGGAAAGCCGATCTTTGTAAAAAATAAAGTTTTTTTCTTATTCTTTGTAACCTTTTTCCTTAAGTATGGTTGTATAGATAGCAAACTAATGTTATATCATGTTCCTCCTATTTCTCCTTTTCCCCGGAGTTACTCCTTTCTCCGGGGTTTTTTTTGCCTGTTTTAAAGGATTTAGGCGTAAAACCTCAAAAAATGAAATGTTACCGAATACTATTGACAATTTTGACAAAAATATATAGACTTTCTATAAATTCATCAAAGTTCGCCGAATTTTGATGCTTTTTTATCCCCTGTAGCTCAGCTGGCAGAGCAAGTGGCTGTTAACCACTGGGTCCGTGGTCCGAATCCGCGCGGGGGAGC
>Ga0268262_10002645_pt1 | contig 20453 bp, 14 predicted proteins | sample TergutNc150P3_FD_190354 | JGI IMG/M metagenome (GOLD analysis project Ga0268262, IMG submission 190354) | Nasutitermes corniger P3 segment gut microbial community from laboratory colony in Florida, USA - Nc150 P3 (SPAdes) (version 2) | ecosystem: Host-associated > Arthropoda: Insects >... | reverse complement strand
ATGTTAATCAGCAGTTCCCTAATTTAGCGGCAATAGGACTCGGACCTATGACCGAACGGATATGAGCCGTTTGCTCTACCAACTGAGCTATGCCGCCGTTTTTTTTGTGCCAACTCAGCAACAGCCCTTCGAGCTGTTACCGCCGTTTTTTTACATGGTAGTAAACAGCGTTTTTTATGTCAATGGTTATTACTTGTAAAACCTGATAGATATATGATACCATTCTGTAAGGGAAACCCCAGTGAAAAAATGCCTTCCCTTTGTGGGCATCTGTGCCTTGTTAGCCATATCCTGTGTCTCCCAAGAGCCAAAAATAACGCAGGAATCGGCTAATGCCCATGAATCCGCCAATACTGAACCAGGCATTCCGCTTGATAAAGCTTTATCGGACATTGTTTCGTATTATGTGGTAAACCTGCCCGCGAATACGAAAATCGCGCTTATAAACTTTGATGCTGAGGCGCAGCTCTTATCCGACTACATTTTCGAGGAACTCTGGATTCATTTTGAGGACAGCCGCTCTTTTATCCTGATTGACCGAAAAAACCTGGAACTCATACAGAAAGAAATGGACTACCAGTATTCCGGCATGGTGAGCGACGAGTCGATGCAGTCTCTTGGGCATCAATTAGGGGCGCAGATCCTTGTCTATGGCAACATAACCCAACTCGGCAGTGAATACCGACTTGTCGTTCGCGCTACGGATGTTGAAAAGGCCGTTACCAGCATTCGCTCGGCAACGGTGAAAGCGGATCGGCGCTTTACAGCGATGCTGGAAAATAAATCCGGCGACAAGGGCGGCAAGGTTGAGGAAAGCATGGCTAACGCCCTTTATTCCGGCCTGGACAACCCTTGGCGGTTTACAGTACAGACAGACAAAGCAAACGGCGATTACCATGAGGGCGAATATATGACCATGCGGATTTATTCCGAAAAGGACGCCTGGTTCAAGGTAACGCACATTGATGTCAACGGAAACGCGCAGGTGATTTACCCGGTTTCGTCGAACGACAATAACTTTATCAAAGCTGGGCAGACGCGGCAGATTCCCGATAACACGCGGTTCAGGATGACCAAGCCATACGGCGAAGAAATGATACTGGTTGGCGCTTATGAAAAGCCGTTTGTCATACAGCCGAATTCGACCGGGCCGCTTTCAAACAACCTGCTTGTCCGAAGCATAACGGCTGAACGGGAAGATTCGCGGGCAGAAATGCGCCCTGTTGCCACAGCTAAATTTATTTACAGTATTGGACAGTGATTATAAATGGGAATTAGAAATATAGGAGTAATTTGGGATGAAAAAGTTTTGTATTGCTCTGTTCATTTTTGTAGCTACGCTGTCTTTTGCGCAGCAGAAATTCGCGCTAGTGATCGGCAATGGTAACTATACCAACATCGCAAAACTCTACAATCCTGTGAACGACGCCACTGACATGGAAGCTGCGTTAAAAAGCCTTGGCTTTACCGTTGAGAAGCTGCTTAACGCCAACCTTGACCAGATGGAACGCGCCATCGGGCAACTCAAAAACCGGCTTGGCGTGTCCAAAAACACCTACGGCTTTTTCTTTTACGCGGGTCACGGGGTGCAGTCTGGCGCTGATAACTTTTTAATACCCGTGGATGCCAACATTCCCTCAGAAAATTACCTTAGAACAAGGACACTTTCGGTTCAGACCATGCTGGATGAGCTGAACGACGCGGGGAACGAGCTCAACGTGATAGTCCTTGACTCATGCCGGGACAACCCCTTTAGCTGGACGCGTTCCGGCAGCCGCGGCCTTACCGTGGTAAGTTCTCCTCCGGCTAACAGCATCATTGTGTATGCCACCAGGGCAGGTTCCACCGCCGCTGACGGGACGGGCAGGAACGGCCTCTTTACCAGCCACCTCCTCAATAATCTGAAAATCCCTGGCCTTGAAGTAACCGAGGTGTTCCGTCGTACCGGCGCGGACGTTGCTCGCGCCAGCAACGACCTGCAACGTCCGGGTATTTACAACGAGTTTTACGGAACCGCCTACCTCGGCTCGCCGCCCGCCGTGGCAGTCCAGCCAGCTCCACAGCCTGCTCCTGCTCCGTCAGTACAACCGACCTCTTCACCACAGCCTACAACCGCGCCACAGCCAACGCTCACGCCAGAACCTGCATCTGTCCCGCAGCCTTCGCCCGCCCCATCAATTCAACCTGTAGCGCAGCCAGCCGCCACGCCGGAACGTCCAGTCCCTGCCAACATGGTTCGCATAAACGGCGGTACTTTCATGATGGGCAGCCCTGCTAGTGAAGTGGGCCATTTGAGAGATGAAGTCCAGCGCAGCGTAACGGTCAGCTCTTTTTACATGAGTAAGTATGAAGTAACCCAAAAAGAATACCTGGAAGTAATGGGAACGAACCCAAGCAAGTTCAAAGGAGATAACCTTCCTGTAGAAATGGTAAGTTGGTATGACGCTATAAACTACTGTAACCGCCTAAGCCAGCGGGAAAGTCTTACGCCAGCTTATATGGTAAACGGAGAAAACGTAACCTGGAACCAGAATGCCAATGGCTACCGCCTGCCTACCGAGGCTGAATGGGAATACGCTTGCCGCGCCGGGACAGCAACGCCTTTCAGCACAGGAACCAACATAACCACAGGTCAGGCTAATTATCACGGGAATTACCCTTACAATAACAACGCCAAAGGGACATATCTTAAAAGAACAACGGCTGTAGGGAGTTTTTCGCCGAACCCATGGGGCTTGTATGATATGCACGGGAACGTGGAGGAATGGTGCTGGGACCTTCATGGTAACTATGTTACTCAGTCGCATGAAAATAAAGAGTCAAGGTTTTCTATGTATTTAGTTGGCGGTGGACGACAAAATTATTCTGGGTCTGACCGCGTGCTGCGCGGCGGTTGTTGGAACTATGGCGCTGAGAGCTTGCGTTCCGCGCATCGTGACGTATGCGCTCCGTCTGGCCGGGACAATAACGTCGGCTTTCGCGTTGCGCGGAATGGGTAGGAAACAAAGAATCATGCGGCCTTTTCAGAATAATTCACAACGGCGATTTCGGTACTGGCAGATTCAATAATGCTGTGAACAATCTGTTCAAGCCGCTGTGCTACTTCATCGCTGAACGATGTTTCACTACACTGATCACATATACGAGAGGGCACATTTTTAACGACAATGATGCAACCGCTCATATCGGCGGTAAATGTAGAGAACCCATCCCTCAATGTTCCTTTGCACATAAAACAGGTCATAGCTGCCTCCTATTCCTTAAATCTTCTGTCCATTCAGTGAGGTTGGGAAAATATGCTGTAATAAGCCATAGTTCGACCCCATTAGAACCGCATACGATATGCAGGGCTTTACCTTCTTTAGTATATCCCAGCACCAGACAACTGGGAAAAGGATAATCATTTGGGTATTGCTCTATAATTTCGCCACTGGACAATGCTGTTACCACATCAACAGTGCTTATACCTCGGCGAATAATCCGTTCAAGCATATGACCTGTCCAACGTAAGGACCGTGTTTTGCAAAGCAGAGCAATATCTTCAATGGTCATAGCGGCGTTTTGTGCCAGTTTCAAATCTTTTTTGAATTGGTTGATAAAATAAAAGTCAAGCATAGGTCAAGAGCCGAGTATTTTTTTCAGCTCTTCTTTTGCCCTTGTTTTCGTTTCTCCTGGCTTAAAGCGGTTCCATTTTTGGGAGAAAATACAAGCATCACGGAGATACCTGTCAATGACTGGCTATGCTTGCTTTTGTTCGTGTTGGTTAGTGTGGTTTGTGGTAAAAATTTTAAAGACATAATTATTTGGGATAAGCTCTAAGTATACCTTAACCAAAAAAATCTGCTATAATTAAAATGGAGTTTATATGGGAACGGTATACGCAGAATTAACATTACGGAATGAATGGGATGTAGGACAAGCTGCAAATGGGTACATCAAAAACGAAGAGATCAGAACGGTAACGGTAACTGCCATTGTGGATACCGGCTCTTATTCATTAATGATTGACGAACAAACTGCACATAAATTGGGACTTGGGACAACAGGCGAACAGCGAATTCGAATCGCTAACGGAGAGCGGATTATATGCCCTGTTACTACTCCTGTAGAGATTAACTGGAAAGACCGTCAATCGGTTATGCGCGTAATTACAGTCCCCGGTCTTCCGCAAATTCTACTTGGCTTGCTTCCCTTGGAAGAAATGGACCTTATTGTTCACCCCAATAAACATGAGCTGGTCGGCGCTCATGGCGACGCGATAGAGTATATGGCGTATTAAAAACCTTATCAAATCAGCCTGTACTCCCTGGCTGCCTGTTGCATGGCGCTGTTCCATCTTGGTAAATTCAAGAACGCCTGCTTTATTTCAGCGTCGTCGATTCTGCCGGCGCGGCGCTGGAGCCGCTTGAACGCCATGCTCACTACCGTGTTCAGATCCACCTGCGATGACAGGGCGCTCTTGTAATTCCCGGAATCCCTGAGCATACGATACCAGCCGTAAAAATAAATCGCGTCGTTTGGATCCGTGTCGGGCAGAAGCTCATCCCGCATAAAACGCTGCATCCTGCCTAAAATTTCAGTACGCGCTTCTATGGAGGGATGAAGGGCGCATTGGGCCATTGATTTGTATACCTGCACAAGCCTGGTCCCCGGCTTCTCCTCGCTCTGGAAAGCATACTCGCACTGGGAGAAACCGCTTCTCCAGTCGGGCTGCTCGGTGAAGAAGAAATTTTCCGGGGGCAAAACCGAGGATGATAAAAATTCATCTGCCAGGGTTTCGGCTCTTCTGTAATCGAAAGAGAAGTACGCCGCTTCTATTTCAAAGATTTTTGCGTCTCCAAAAAAATTCGCGTCAGTCCCTGAGAATTCGGTATTTTCCTTCGGAGACATAAAGCGCCCCAAAAAATTTTTTGTTCTGTATATCCACGCTTCTACGGTACGCGCCATATCCGTACCCGAAGAGCCATCTCCGGGAGAAAGGGATTTAAAAAGCTCCAGGGCATCGCCGTAACGTCCAATCTCAAATAAAAGCCTGGCGCGAAGAAACCTTGCCCTCATGCCCCAGTTTACAAGCCCGACGGTAAACGCGGTTTCTTCCGCCCTTACGCAAAGGCGCATTGATTTGGACAAGTTCCCATTGAGCAAATGAATTGAAGAAGCAAAATAACAGGTAAGTACTATCTCTTCCTGATTTTCGTCTTTCCCGGCTTGCTCCAGCGCGAAAGAAATATACTCCATGGCGTCGTCAATACGCTGCCTTGATAAATTAACCAGTGAAAAAAGCCTGTAAGCCGGAACCTTGTCGTCTCTCAATTCCCGGTTAAGAAGCAGGGCCTTGCGTACGGCTTCCGACGCGGCGTCAATTTGCCGGCTGCCTACAAAAAAAGACGTCAGGTTTATCTGCATTTGGGCCTGATAACCTGTATAACATGGAATTCCTTCTTCTGTTGAAGCGGAAGGAAAAGGCCCCTCAAAAACCTGCCTTACCCCTTCGCTTCCGCTCCAGACCAGCGCTTTAAGCGTTTTATAAATGAACTCAAGAAGCGGCGCGTTATCCGCGCCTACTATTGAGGCAAAACTCCCTTCTACAACTGCCTGTTCAATTCCTTTACATGTCCCGCCAAGGACATCCGCCTTAATGGCTTTTAGAACAAGCGCGTCTCCCGCATGCCCCCCAAGGCTAAAGAGAATCCTGAGCAAGCTAAAACACGGCTTTAGCCTGCCTGAGAGTACCCAGGACAGAATCAGACTCCTGACCATCAAGTGAACCTTTTCAATCCTATCTTCCGAAAGCTTATTGGGGCAGGATTCAAAGAACGAAATAAGGGAACGCTCATCATCAATAAAGGAAACGCCCATGGTCGACAGCATTTGCAGCGCCCTGCTATACACATCCGGATTAAGGGAGCCTTCCTCAAAAAGCTGCGGGAAAAGGCTGGCAGGAAAATACCGCGCGAAAATTGAGATACAGTATGACAGCTCCAAAAGATCGCTTGTTATGCTTTCGCGCTGGCTTTCCAAAAAAGATTCAGATGAAGCGTCATCAACTGTAAACCTTACAATCCTTACAAATACTTCTTCCCAATCCTTAATTCTTTCTTCCAATAAATCCAGGTTGTCCACCCCAAGGACTAAAATTCCTGCCTTGCTTTCCTCTTTTTTGTGTTGAATAGATGATAAAACGGATGAATACGCCTGAATAAAAATTCCTGCTAACTCTTCGGAAAAAAAGATGCCTTCCAGAATCAACACCGCTTTTGTCCCTTGAATTCTGGATGCTGTTATATAGGCTTCCAAAAGCAAACGGATAAAAACACGTTCCTGTTCCAATATACTTTGCGGCCATTCATCCCTAAGGCGTTCCTTGAAAAGCTCTTCATAAAGGCCATCGAGCTTTTTGAGTTTTTCCTCAAAGAGCGTGACAGGCGCTGTATGGGCAATAAAAGACCTAATCTCGGCAGTATAGGCGTCCAAAAAACACACCAAAGCCTGAACGCCACTCCCGAAACGAATTTCCAGGGGAGTGATATCGCCAGGAAGGCTTGCGCAAAAATGGTAGATTCCATCCTTAATACCGGAGAAGTCAGAGCCCAGGAGCAAAGTGCTTTTTCCCCTGTCCGGAGACAGGGCTTTTTTTATTTTTTCCCTGTACGGGAATTTTTTTCTATCGCTTACAAAAAACCTGAAGCCTTGGATTCCTCTGAATCCGTCTGAGCTTTCCTCTTTATCATCGTGGCCAAAAACCACATAGAATTTCAGGTTGTCAGCTATTTCTTCCGAACACCAGATTCCGCTAAGCTCCTGCCTGTCTTTTCCTGTCCAAAGGCGGCAAAGTCTTTGGGCAGTTGTTTCGGAAATATCCCGTCCAAGCACAAGGGAGTAACCGTAAAGCTCCGGAACAGCCTTATCAAGAGCCGCGCAAACTTTTTCCAGGCAAATTACCATGTCAAGCCAGAAACCTATCCGGCTTTCATCAAAAGAAGCCCCCAGAACCCTGCGCCCGTTTTCTACAACACCCCCCGCCAGGTTCGCTGAAGAGGCTACCGTATTTTCCAGGGAAGCGATTAGCTTGGGCCTTGTGCGCCTAAGCTGTGCCCTGAACTGGATATAAAAAAACATTTTAATCATTGCGTTTATTTCACCGTAACATTCTTAAAAGAGCGCGCAGCTCAGGATCAGAGGGAAGGACAGGTTTGGACAGGTTGTCTTTCTTCTCCGGTATAAGGAACACTTCATCACCGGGGCTTATACGGTCGAAAAAACCGTTTCTGGCCAGGCGCCCTGCCGACACTTCCTCATCGGCTTTTTCAATTGTGATCTTTCCTACTACATCTTCGGGGGCAAAAACAAGCCCTATGCCCTCATTAAGGATTCCTGTTCTTCCTTTAAGGATCACGTCATAAACAGCTCCGTCTTTTACACCGTCAGCGCGGCCTTTGTCAATCAAAGCCTGATCCTGGCTGCGCCGGATAAGTTCGGAACGAAAAGGCAGGGCAAGCGAGAGCTGATCCACAATGCCGCGGGCGGCGTAACGCAGGCGGTCGGAACCGGTACGGAAAGCATTAAAGGTAGCCGCCGCGGATCCGGTACGAGCCACAAACAACTCGCCCTTGACAGAAATATCCCTTTCGTTTTCAGAAACTGAAATCACAAGAAAATAATCCGCGTTTATTTCCCGCGCCGTGCGGAACGCAGCTGAAAAGGACGGCTGCCTGAGTTCCACATCCATCGGAAAAATATTCCGCTCGTGCGCCAAAAGGTCTTTAATGTAAGAAGACGCCCCCGCGCCCGCGTCGGCATGGTAAAAAGTTGACTGCGAGGCCAGAGAAAAAACCGCCACCTTCCAGTGAGGGTTTGTGATCATCACCGGATCCACATCCCAGCGCCTGAAAAGCGCGTTTGAAAGAAGGGCGCTGTAGGATTCCACCGCGTCGTTCAGGGCTGTGTCAGCCATGCCAAGGTTTTGCATGAACTTGAGCTCTTCCAGGTAACGGGCAGGGTAACCCTGCAAGCGTAACAGCTCCGCGTATTCCCGGCGATCCTGCGCATAGGGGTTTAGCCTGAGGCCACGCCTGTATTCAAAAAGGGCCTGTTCAAGCTGGTTCGCGGTACGAAAAGCTTTCGCCCTTGCAAAATGCCAGGATGCCCAGCGGCCGCGGGCAGGATCTTCAATTCTCGTCCTGGTGATAAGCAGTTCTTCCAGCGCAGTTCTGATAAATTCATCATCAGAATTGATATTCGCGGCTGTGGAAAGCACAGTCTGGGCTTCTGAAAACCTGCCCAATCTGATAAACGAAATGCCCTTTAAATACCAGGAGAGGGAATCGTCCCGGTTTAAATAAATAAGCTCGTCGGCAAGCCTTGCGGCTTCCTCATAATAGCCTTGACGGTAACGCAGCGATGCCAGGAGAAAGCTGGCAGGGACAAAACCCGGACGGTAATAAAGGGCATTTTGCGCATGGGTAACCGCGTCGGCAAGGCGTCCTGCCTGGGAAGCCAGGTAAGCAGCGTAATAATGCACCCTGTAATCGCCGCCATGGGCAAGCAGGGCGCGCTCTATGTAAGCGCGTGCGTTGTCAGTGTCTCCCAGAGAACCAAGCACCAGGGCAAGCGAAACCAAAAGCCGCCTGTCGTCGCCGTAGCGGCTAACCGCCGAGCGGTAGCGTATAACCGCGTCCCCTGCCCTACCGCGGGCAATGTCCAGCTCTGCAGCGGCGAAAAGCGCCTCCTTGTTATACGGCTCTATTTGGAGTACCTGGTTAATAATGGCCGAAGCTTCGTCAAGCCGGCCCAGGGCAATTAGGGTAGAGGCTTCCAGGTTTGCAAGGGAAGTGTCTGTTCTTAGTAAGGTCCTTGCCCTGCGCACATAAACCAGGGCCTGGTCGAATTCGCCCAGCTCGTAGTAGCACTCCGCAAGGGCTGAGGTTGCGTCCGCGTGGACAGGGTTAACGCGCAGGCTTTCTATCAGGTACTCAGCGGCGGCGTACCAATCTTCTTGCAGCATTGACTGGCGGCCTTTTTCATAAAACGCGGAAGCGCTGTTCTGGGCAAATAGAAAGCTTCCAGACAGAAACAAAAGCGAAAGAAAAATTTTTGATTTAAATTGCCTTATCATGCCCCCCCCTACATTTCATGTCCCCCATGCATAGTAAAAACTATAGAAGCATTATCCCTCTTTTTTATTGAGGATTATTTTTACCGAATTTATCTTGTGGCCTTCCATATCCTGTACTATAAAATCATGGCCTTCCCAAACGGCCTTTTCATATTTTACAGGTATTTTACCGAAAAGGTCAAAGACAAAGCCCCCAAGGGTATCGAATTTATCCGACGGCAGGTTTATCCCTATGCGCTCGGAAAGATCCTCCAGATTGATCCGCGTATCGCAAAGCCACGAGGCTCCGCCAAGATCCATAATGTCTTCATTTTCATTATCGAACTCATCCTGAATATCTCCAATGATTTCTTCCAAAATATTTTCCATACAGACAATACCGGAAACGCCGCCGTACTCATCCACCACCACCGCGATATGAACCTTGCGCCGACGCAGCTCCCTCAATAAATCGTCTATACGTTTTGATTCGGGAACAAAAAAAGCGTTGCGTACCATATCCTTTACATCAAAAGGGCTTTTATCAGTTTTAACCAGATTTTTTAGCACGTCTTTTACATAGAGTATGCCGATGACCTTGTCTATTGTCCCTTCATAAACGGGAAAGCGGGAATGGCCGCTTTCTACAATTCTGGCAAGCAGTTCTTCCTCGCTTACCTTTGCAGGGATAAAATCAACATCAATACGCGGAACCATTACTTCCTTTACGGTCGTATCCGAAAGCTCCACTATCCCCTGGATCATCTCCTTCCTGTCCGTCTCGAGGGATTCATAAATCTTTCTGCTTATCTCCCTGTTTCTTTCGGATAAAGAAGCCAGGAATGTTTTAAGGCTCATATAACTTTCTCCGCGAGTCCGGCGAGGAGCGCTTCCTGCTCACGCAGCATAGGTTCTATATCCTTATTGGTAACATGATCAGCGCCTGACAAGTGGAGTATCCCGTGTACCAAAAGGCGGCGCAGCTCCTCGTCTTTGGTAACATTAAAGTACCGCGAATTTTCCTCCAGGGCGTCAAGGGAAACAACGATATCCCCCGCGAGGTATTGCCCTGACGGGCCCGTCTCCCCAAGGGGGAACGAGAGGACATCGGTGGCTTCGTCTTTATTCCTGTATTGGGCGTTCAGGGACTTAATATATTTATTGTTACAGAAAAGGACTGACAATTCCCAGTTCTTAATATTGAGCTTTCGCAGGGTGGCTTTAATAAAGCTCCCCGCCGCTCTGGTCCAGGGCGGTAAAGGAACCTCCTCAGAGCTGAAAAAAACCCGGTTCATTCTACTGCGGCCTTTTCGTTTTCAGAAGCTGCGGCATTATTATTGGCATTATTGTTGTTTTCTATTTGTTGAAGATTAATTTTGGGATATTCGATTCTTGAATGATAGTAGCCCGCCAAAACCCTGACAAAAGCGTTTTCAATAATCTCAAGATCGCGGAATGTCAGTTCTGACTGGGAGAGCTGTCCGTAGTCTACTTTATTCGCGATAAGCTCTTTGATAAACTTTTCAATTTTAACCGCGTTGGGCTTGCTTATTGAACGGGTCGCCGCTTCGCTAAGATCCGCCAGCATAACCACAGCACTTTCCCGCGAATGAGGCGGGTTACCCGGATAGCGGTAGTCCTCCACATTTACGGTGGGATTTTTCAAATTATCCTGCTTAAGCGCTTTGCTGTAAAACCATGTAATCACCGAGTTGCCATGATGCTCGGCTATAATATCAATAACATCGTCCGGCAGCCCCAGCTGCCTTGCCTTCTCAACCCCAAGCTTTACATGGCTGCGTATCACAGTCGCCGAAAGCTTAGGCGGCATTTCGTCATGGGGGTTATAGTCAGTCTGGTTTTCGACAAAGTACCCGGGGTTATCCATCTTCCCTATGTCATGGTAATAAGCCCCAACCCTCGCAAGAATGGAATTGGCACCAATGTCCTGGCAAGCCGCCTCGGCCAGATTGGCTACCATAATGGAGTGGCTGTAGGTACCAGGGGCTACTGTAAAAAGCCGCCTTAAAATCGGGGCGTTAAGATCCGAAAGCTCAATAAGCCTGAAGGCTGTCGCCGCGTTCAACAAATGCTCAAGGGGAGACAGAATGCCAAGTACCAGCATGCCTGAGGCAATGCCGTTAAAAGCCGCCCAAAAAAGGGATCGAAGGTACGCTTCCGCCGCCGCGTATTGCCAAAGCAGCACAGTTGTCATTATTACCAGGTGGGCGGCGGCAATGATAAGGCCCGCCTTTACAAGGTCCATTCTCGTTTTGACATTTTGAAGCGAATAAGCGGCAACCACTCCGGAAACAATGGCAAAAATAAAGGACGGCGTATTGAATGAACCAGTAAAAAAAGCGCCCAGCGGAAGTGTCATCGCCAGCATCAGGGCAAGCCTGGGATGTATCAGAATGGAAATTAGCATCATCACCAGTGCCGTGGGAATCATTACGGATACAGGCATATATTCAATCTGAATATTCCTGATCAAAACAGAACCGGCTATATACAGGGCGGTAAGGCCGGCAACAAGGAATGTTTCACTGTCTGTAAGCGCCCTGTCAATAATCCTGCTGCCTGAAAAAAACATAAGAAGACCAAAAAGCATAAGAAGGAAAAGCAAATTCGCGAATGTTTTAGGAAGATCATTTCCTTTCAAAGTCATGCTCAGCGCCCTGAGTTCATCCATGTCTTTCTCGGTAACAACAAAGCCCTTTCTTATTATTTGCTTTCCCTGCTCAATGCTACGCATTACAGGTTCTATGTTTAATCTCATTTCAGCGATACGGCGCGCTGTAGTATCGGGAGAATAAAAAACATTTTCTTTTAGGAATGGTTTCAGCAATTCATTGGCAAAGACACCAAGCCCGGAAGTATAGGTACCGGATGCAATAAAGGATTCTACGGAAGCGGACGCGTCGTCTCCGGTAACAATCGCCCAGAAAGGAATTTTCTCCTGCTCAATTCTTGAATCGCTCTGGCGGATTAGCTCTACAACATCGCCGTTCAAATGCTCAAGGCCTGTCTGCGGTATGGAATAAATGCCCTTTTCCAGCACAGCGTCAAGTATAGTCCCGCAGTCGCTTAGTATTTCCAGGCGTTTTTCGCTTCCGTACAGAAGGCTGAGTATTTCGCCGGAAAATTCGCCTGGAAATTCGGAACGAAGCTCAGACGCGAATGACTGCGCTGAATGAGCTTCCGTAAAAAGTTTTTTTGCCAAAGATGTAAAATAATTCCACCTGCTCTTTAACTCCCCGGATACCCTGTTTGAGTATTGAAACACCGCCGGGATAAGCCGCTCCTGGGTTTCTATTTTATCCCTGGTCGCCTGTTCATCTTCAACACTGATGTCGTATTCCGCTATTAAATCCCTCCCCGCTACCTTGCCCACTTCAAATTCATCAATGCTTCTTCTCATACTGCTGCTTGAATTTCCGCTTAACAGTATAACCACAAGGCAGGAAAGGAAGGCGCCAGCCCAGGCCAGAACGGATTTTTTTTTCAATAAACCAGGGAATGAAACCGTGAACAGCTTATTAATAAGCGATTTTTCTTTAGGCGCCATTATTTTTACCGGTCATTACAGCGTCATCATGAGAGATCTCATGTTGGGACCTCTCATACGCCTGGATGATCTTTTTTACAAGGGGGTTACGGACCACATCTGTTGTATGAAGGTATGAGAAGTGCAAGCCCTCGACGCCGGATAGTATTGAAATCGCGTTAAGAAGGCCTGAATCACTCCGCCTCGGCAGATCGATCTGGGTTATATCCCCTGTCACCACAGCCCCGGCGCCCTGCCCTATTCGGGTGAGGAACATTTTCATCTGCTCTTTCGTCGTATTCTGCGCCTCGTCCAGGATAACCATACAGTCGTTGAGGCTCCTGCCACGCATGTACGCCAAAGGGGCAATCTCAATTGTCCTGTTTTCTTCCATACGGTGAATTATTTCATAGGGAACAAGTGATTCCATCGCGTCGTAAAGGGGCCTAAGGTAGGGATTTATCTTCTGGGCCAGATCTCCGGGAAGAAAACCAAGGCTTTCTCCGGCTTCCACTACCGGGCGGGTTAGAACAAGCTTTCTCATTTTTTTTGATAGCACCAGGCTCAAAGCCAGGGCTACGGCAAGGTAGGTTTTTCCGGTCCCGGCGGGCCCTATCCCAAAACTTATGCCGGAATTCCTCATTCCACGAATATAAGCGGCCTGATTTTTGCTTTTGGGATAAACCCGGCTAAATCCGTTTGGAATGTGAATAAACGCCTCTTCTTCGACTGGCGTACCGGCAGGATCGCCGGCTCCGGTAAGGGCAAGGACATATTCAGGGGAAGGGTTTTCGCCTTCTTTCACCAAAGCTATCAGATTGTCCATGAGCATCCTGAAACGCCTGATCCCGTCATCGTCCGCCCCTTCCAGGCGAATCTCGTTACCCCTGGCGGCGATACGACCCCCCAAAGATCCTTCTATAACTTTGAGGTTTCCATCATTGGCGCCGCAGATACCGGAAAGCAAATCCCGGTTATCCAGCACTATAGTTATACTGTCGTCCAAGTATGCTCCGATACTCATATTTAGTGTAATTTTACTGTCCATGGAAGTCAAGGCACAGGGAATATACTGATTGCCCTTGTTAGAACAACCATGTAATATTATATTAAGAAAGAGACCACTAATTTAAAAATCAAAAAATTTAAGGAGCTTATCATGAACAAAAAGTGTCTTTTGGCATTTGCTCTAGGTTTAATCCTGTCGTTTAGCAGCTTTGCCCAGTCAGATCCGAATGCCCAGCCGGAATCAAAGGGAAACTTATTCTTTTCAGCCGGTGTTTATAACGGCTTTTTTTCAGGCGGCCCTATAGTCCCGTTTACCAACTTCGAAATAAAAAAGCTTTTCGCGGCAATGATAGGCGGCTATTATGAGCTACCATATGGGCCCGGGAACGCTTTTTTTGGCCTGGAAGCCGGATACAGCTCCGGTTCAAAGTTCGGAGGCAGGGGCGGCGTGGATTTTATTCCTATTGACCTGACCGCGGCCTACGTTTTCCCGTTAACCAGCTTTTTTTATATAGGCCCAAGGCTGAAACTGGGCGCTTTAGGCTTGTTAGGCCCCGATTGGAATAAAGCGATATTCACTGTAGGGGCAAGGATTGATGCCGAGCTACGATCTACGGGTTTCCCTCTTGGCTTATATGTCGCTGGCGGGATCGATTTATTCCCGACAGCGCCTGAATTAGCCATGCTCCCCGTTATTGAAGCCGGCTTACGCTACCCCAGGGGGAAATTTACATGGTTCGGCTCCTCTGATACAGCGAGCAAAGAGCCGACAAAAACAGATACCGGCGGTTCCAGGGACAATTCATCCGGCATGATTGCTACAGCACCCACTCCAGCCGGTCTCGTTCCGGCTACGCCAGCTCCAGTTGGGCCTGACCCGACTGTGCCAGCCCCAGTCGCGCCTGTTCCGAATGTACCAGCTCCAACCACACCAGCTCCAGTTGTGCCAGCTCCGACTGAGCCTGCTCCGGTTGTGCCTGCTCCGAATGTACAAGCCCCAGTTGTACCTGACCCGGCTGTGCCAACTCCAACCGCGCCCGCTCCAGTCGTGCCAGCCCCAACCGCGCCTCCTCCTGCCCCACCCACTCCGGTCCCTCTCCCTCCAGTAACGCCCACCCCGGCTGCGCCTGCTCCTGCTGCGCCAACCCCAGTCGCGCCCTCTCCCGTAATAATTGCCCCCGCTATACCTGCTCCAGCCGCGCCTCTCTCAATTCCACCCGGAACACCAGGTCGAAACATAACCCTTGAAGACGGAAGGCAGGGTATCCTTAATTCGATTTATTTCGAGCCTGACACTGCTGTTCTTATTGAAACATACAGACCGATTTTGGAATCGGTTGGAAGGCAGTTGGCAGCAGATCCGAGCCTGAAACTGTTACTAAGGGCTTATGCCGCTGATTTTGGCACTTCCGACGGCAGATACATAGTAAGCGTAAACCGCGCAAGATTCAGCAGGGATTTCTTTACCGGGCAATATGGAATCTCGCCAAGCCGGTTCAGCATCGAAGCATACGGCTCGGACAGAACGCCAATATATGCGACGGAAGACTGGGAATCTCACAGGTGCGTTGAACTTATAATTGTCAGAGACTAGACATAATTTCTACAGCGAGCCTCACTAACATAATGGGGTCGGGGACCACGGTTATTGTACGGAAGCATTGCCTGAAACTATCAAGCATAGCTACCGTACAATAATCTCCTTTCCCTGTTCCCCATTCCCCATTCATGCTCTTGTTTAAACTATCAATCTGCTGGTATAATACTGATAGAACCAAATAATCATGAGATTCTATAAACAGAATCCGGGGAGCTTTATATGCAAAAAAGAGGCCTTTTAGTATTAGTAATCGGTTTGATGCTGTCGCTTAACAGTTATGCCCAGTCAGACTCAGAAAACAATTCAGGTTCAAAAGGAAGCCTTTTTTTCTCGATTGGCTTTTCAAACGCTATTTTTTCGAATGGTCCGATAGTCCCATTTTCCAACTTTGAAATAAAAATGTTGCGTGCAGGAACGATAGGCGGCTACTATGAAATAAAGAAGGGACCGGGAAATACATTTTTTGGTTTTGAACTTGGTTACAGCTCAGGTACATATTTCGGGGGCTCTGGCGGCGTTGACTTTCTCCCATTTGGCTTTGAGGCGGCGTATGTTTTTCCATTAGCCAACATTTTATATATTGGTCCAAGGCTGAAACTGGGCGGCATAGGCATGTTGGGCCCCGATTGGAATAAAGTGGTGTTGACAGCAGGGGCAAGGCTGGAAGCTGAACTCCGCTCCACAAATTTCCCTGTTGGCCTGTATGTCGCGGGCGGCCTCGACGTTTTACCCACATCGCCTGAATTCGCTACGCTTCCCGTGATTGAAGTAGGCTTACGTTACCCCCGGGGAAAATTTAAAAAGTCGGGGGGATCTGATGCAAAGAACAAAGAGCCGGCTAAAAGCAGCCTCAAAGATGACTCGTCCGACAAGATTGCGGCAGCACCTCCTCCAGCCGCGCCCGCTCCAGCCGCGCCTGCCCCAGCAGAAACGGCTCCGGCGGCGTCCACTCCTGCAGCAGCAGCGCCTGTTGCAGCTGCCCCGGCATCACCAACACCCACTCCGGTAGCACCAGCCCCAACTACACCAGCTCCTGCCACACTCGCCCCTGCTGCAACCCCACCTGCCTCGTCCGCCCCAATCATAACCGCCGGTACAGGACAAGGCCAGAATAGAAGCATCATTCTTGAAGACGGAAGGCAAGGTATCCTTAATTCGATTTATTTCGAGCCTGACACTGCCGTTCTTATTGAAACATACAGGCCGATTCTGGAATCTGTTGGAAGGCAACTCACTGCTGATTCGACTTTAAAACTAATAGTACGGGCTTACGCCGCCGATTTTGGTACTGCCGACGGCAGGTATCTCGTAAGCCTAAACCGCGCCAGATTCAGCAGGGATTACCTTACCTCACAATATGGAATTTCGCTGAGCCGGTTTAGTAATATCGAAGCATACGGCGCCGACAGATCGCCAATCTACGCGACAAGTGACTGGCAATCCCACAGGTGTGTTGAATTGATACTGGTCAGGGACTAACCTTACTTAATTGTGAGTTCTTCCCTGATATAGTCTATCTGGGTTTTTATTTCACTGATGGGTACCCACTGAACCAGGAAGGAAATTTCGTTACTGAATTGGTAATTTCTGGAACCAGGCGGCAAATAGGGGGTCATGCCCACTGTCAGCTTTGCGTTCCAGTCACCCAAATGATGGATGAGCGATACATTCAGAGCTTTCATTTTGAACCCGGATTTTCTGCGCAGATCATCGTCGTCAAAACGGAATGAATTGAGAAGATCCACAAAAAAATTGGTTTCCTGCCCCTGGTAGAGCTGGGCAGGAAGGCTAAAGAAAGGCAGACCCTGAAAATATTTAAACACTACGGCATTTTCCGAATTGGTCGTAAAACTCAACTCAAGGAAATTGGTAATCCTGGTTTTTATTCCCAGGCTAAGGCTGAATTTGGAATTCGTATACCTTTGAAGATCAAATGCCAATGACGTGTTAACAGAAAAAGAAAACGAAAGCCTGTCTTCCCAAAGGCTGGGCTGCGTAAAAGTTTTAACATAAGCCATTTTGAATTCATGCGGGTTAAGCGACTTATCATTCATTTGGAGCCACCCGTTAGGCTGGCTATTGTCTATGCTCCCATTGTAATTATACCGGTAAGGCTGCGCGTAAACAGCCGAGAACGAAGCGGTAAAAGCGGAAAAGGTTAAACTGGAAGTAAGAGTCGTATATTCACTTTGCTCGGGATCATAAACTATATACTGCTGAAAGCTGTTTTGAGGGCTGAATTTCAGCGTTTCAGTAAGATAGACAGGCTCAAATTTTCTGTTCTCTTCTTCCAGGGGAAATAAAACCCTGCTCCTGACAGATGTCTCGCTAATCCATGCCCTTAAGGCGGCACTGGCAGAGAGGCTGGAATCCTTTGGGGGCAGCACTGCGGACACAGACAAAGTCTGGCTATTGTCCTTTACTTTGGCCGCCACGTTGGCGGAAACCTGATGGGTGTCTATGTCAGCCTTATCCCATTCACCCATAACCCACTCCCACTCCGGGCTGCTTCCGGTGGTGTCAACGCTGGTCTTTGCCAATAGTCCTCGCAAACCGTACTGAAAATTTGTGCCGCTCCAAACCGGATCCTGGTAAAAAGGCTTAACGGTGGTTGAAAAATCCCAGGAGGAAGTAAAATACGTTTCTTTATATGCTCTGTCCCTTGCATCCTTGACCGCTTTTGAGCTTCCGAATTCTTCCGCTCCTCCGTTTAGAAAGACATAATCCTGCCAGGAGCCTGTACCTGAAAGGCGTAAAGAAAAAGTATAAGCGCCCCCTCCGGAGTGATTGACGTTAAAGCCAAGGTTTCCGTCGCTGCGCAAACTGGAAAGAATGGAAGACACCTCACCCCAATTTATATCTTCGCTCTCTTGCCAGTTGGCGTCGCTTGACCGGAACTGCAATTCCGTAGCCGTTGTAGGCGCCATGCGGTAATCTACGGAAAGCTGCGGCCCCCCTGTGGCAGGGAGGCTAAATTTTTGGCTTAATACCGGAGGCGCGAAATCGTAAACGCCTTTAACCGCCCTTGTATATTCATCACCGGCATCTTCTTCATCACCCGCGCTTTCCCAGGGTGAAACAGGAAGATCGGGAAGAAGCGTGTCTCCCGGAGGCGGCTTGGTTTCGCTTTCAGTTTCGTTCTTCGCACTGTTCCCGGTTTTAAACGGAGTGCCGGTAATCGCAGCGGAAACTGAAATAAAGGTAAAACGGTTAGGAAAGAAAAAGGTCCTTCCGGGGTTGGGCGGCGCTGAAGGGCCGGAATACCTTCTGGAATTCCTTTGGCTGAAAAGCAGGGTGCTGCTAAGGTTAGATATCGAAAAGGAACTGACATACGGCTCCAGATCTTTAACAGAAGGTTTAAAAGAGCCTCCCAGTTTCCATTCATAGGAATTTATGCTTGTGTTATCTACGGTATCTGAATTTGATACTCCTTCCCTGAGCATTGCAAGCCAGTCAAGAACTTCAGTCCGCCGCATAAAATCACGATTCACATAAGGATCTGAGTAAAGCGGAACTTCCACGGAAAGCGAACCGTCTTTAACTTTAAAAGAGCTGCTGAAATTAAACCTGTACCTTAAAGGTATTTGTATGGAAAATAAACTTGACGTATTCCAGCTGCTCTCCCCGTCGTTATTGCGAAAAGGAGTATAATCCCCACCTGTAATAAATATATCTCTGGTCAAGCCAAGGCCACCGGAAAACTTGGTATCCCCGAATATACCCTTGGAAGGCAGGGCAAGTTCCGTTCCAAGGTAAGCGCCAAGATTCACATAGGCGTCAAAAAGAACCGATAGCTGTGTCGTGTTCGCAGCCGGCCTTTTTTCTTTTGAGGTTCTTAAGAATACGCCTTCCCTTATTTTGACGTCGCTGTCTGATTCGCCTCCGAATATCCTGGTAATGGAATTTTCTGATGTCCCCGAAGATTTCGGCCTGCCGAGTATGTACGTTGTGGTTTGTAAAAACGTCCCTTCCCTGGTACGGTAGCCAAGCACGGGGTGAAAAATTATTTCATCCGCCGGGTAAAAGAAAAACGGTATATAAAGCAGGGGGATACTGCCCACTTTCAGGACAGCGTTTAGAATCGCCCAGTCATTTCCTGGAAGAAGCCATAGCTTTGAGGCGTGCAGAGACCAATAGGCTTCTTCATTTGCCGGATTGTCAATGTCAGCTCCTGTCAGGATCGTAGCCCCTTCGCTGTTTCTGGAAACAATTGTCCCTGCAAACCTGAACGTAGCCGATTTGCCCGTCGCGGCTTTTTGCGACGAGCCGTCCATAAAAATGCTTGACCAGTTATCCAGGTTTACCGTAATGGACTGGCCCTTGAAAGTTTCAATGGTAGTCCCTTCCTCCTTGGTGTACTCCACATCTCCTGTGGCGGTCATTACGTTACGGGTACGGTTGAACAGTATCTCCCAGGCTTTGATCCGGTGGACAGTAGCTCCGTCTTTCAGGTTAATGATCACGTCCCCTTTAAGCCTGGCATATTCTTCGTCCACCACATCAAGGGTAAAATACTCTGTGGTTTTTGCGGACTCAATGGTAATGATCCGCTGCCCGGGCTGATATGTGCTTTTCTGAGGGGGCAACTTGTAATGGTTGCGGAGCCTTACGGCAAGATCCTCCCAGGAGCCGCCCTCGCTTAGCCCCAGTTCCCTGCACCAGGCAGCCAGCTCCAGAAGGGTGGAGGTCTTTATATCCATTTCAATGTAGGAGACCTTTTCCTCTTCAGCGTCCGCAGTCTCATTATTCCCAGCCGCGGCTTGCGTTCCTGAGCTCTGCGGTAAAACTAGAAAAGCCGGAAAAAAGAAAAGCGAAATTAAGATGAAAAGATTTCTTTTCATTTATTCTTATTCCGTGAGCCATGATTTAAGGATTTCCTGCCGTGCCTGGCTAAATGCTCCCTGATGTAAGCGCCCGTATACGAGCGGGAACATTCGGCTACTTGTTCAGGCGTCCCGGTGGTTATAAGCTGCCCGCCCCTGTCGCCGCCTTCGGGCCCCAGATCTATTATGTTATCGGCCTGCAAAAGCACGTCCAGGTTATGCTCTATCATCGCCACAGTGTTGCCCTGATCCACAAGGCGCTGGATCACTTCCATAAGCTGCTTCACGTCCGCGAAGTGAAGGCCGGTAGTTGGCTCGTCAAGGATGTAGAAGGTTTTGCCCGTGGATCGCTTGGAAAGCTCCAGGGCAAGTTTTACCCGC
>Ga0268262_10002643_pt1 | contig 20457 bp, 18 predicted proteins | sample TergutNc150P3_FD_190354 | JGI IMG/M metagenome (GOLD analysis project Ga0268262, IMG submission 190354) | Nasutitermes corniger P3 segment gut microbial community from laboratory colony in Florida, USA - Nc150 P3 (SPAdes) (version 2) | ecosystem: Host-associated > Arthropoda: Insects >... | reverse complement strand
GCTTACTACGGCAAGAAGGAGAAGGTGTAATGGGTAACTACAAACTCGAAAAAATAATCGCCGTACGAACGGCGAAAACAATCTACCGTGACGGAGACAAGGTAATAAAAGTCATGGGCGAGGAATATCCCGCTCCCGACGTACTTTCCGAAGCGCACAACCTTGCTGTGGTGGAAGAGACCGCCCTTAAGGTTCCTCATCTGGTTGAGGTAACAAAAATCGAAGGCAAGTGGGCGATAGTTTGGGAATACGTTGAGGGAACCACCCTTGATAAACTTTTTGAAAAAAATAAGGACAAGGAACAGCAATACCTTGAACGTTTTGTTGACATTCAGCTTGATATGCACGAAAACAGCACAACAAGACTTCCGCTGCTTGCCGAAAAAATGGAGCGTAAAATTAAATCCTCCGACCTTGACCCAACCGCTCGCTATGAGCTTTTAGGAAGGCTGGCAGGTATGCCCAAGCACACTAAACTCTGCCACGGCGACTTTAATCCCGGCAATATTGTCATCACAGATAAAGACGAAGCGTATATAATCGACTGGTCGCATGCCTCTCAGGGCAACGCCTCGGCGGATGCTGCGCAGACTTATATGCTGTTCTGGCTTGCCGGCAACATCAATTTGGCGGAAAAATACCTTGCGCTGTTCTGCAAAAAAAGCGACACGGCGAAACAGTATGTTGAAAAGTGGCTTTCCATTGTGGCGGCTTCGCATCTTCACAAAGCAAAACCGCAAGAAAAAGAATTTTTACTGCATTGGGCAAATGTAGCTGAATACCAGTAATTATTTCCAAGAAGGATTAAGAGAGGTATATATGAAGAAAGTAACGGTTTGTATCGGCAGCGCCTGCCATGTAAAGGGCGCAGGAGCAATTGTAGAACAACTGCAATCCCTTATTGCCCAAAAAAATTGCGGCGATAAAGTTGAATTGTCCGGCGCATTCTGCATGGGTAAATGCGCTACAGGCGTTTCTGTTACGGTAGACGGCGAATATCACTCATTACAACCTGAAAACACAAAAAAATTCTTTGAAGAAAAGGTATTGAAGTAACAGTAGGGAATCTGAAAGGAGTCAAATGCGTGAATAGCATCACCGTCTGCATGGGCAGTTCCTGCTTCGGTAAGGGAAATTCGGCTAACGCCGAATATCTTACCCGTTTTATTGAAGAACATAAACTTCAGGACAGCGTGGAAGTTTTAGGATGCCTTTGCTGTAACGCCTGCGCGCAGGGACCGAACATCAAGATTAACGACAAGCTTTTTTCAGTTGTTTCAGAACAAACTGCCGCTGATATTATTGTAAAAGAATTGGGGCTGAAATTATGACCGTTGCAAAAGCGCCTGTTTATACGGAACTTGCCGAATGTCATGACTGTTACAAGTGCATTCGAAAATGTCCTGTTAAATCCATCAAAGTGGAGAAGGGGCAGGCGAGCATCCTTTTTGAACGCTGTATTTACTGCGGGCGCTGTGTTAAAAGCTGCCCTTCCCATGCCAAGCATTACCGTAACGATGTAGAAAAAGTAAAATTGATTTTAGAGAGCAAGAAGAAAACCGTAGTTTCTCTTGCCCCCTCGTTTGTTTCTGAATTTGCCGATTGGAAGCAGGAAGAACTTATCGCCGCATTAAAAAAACTGGGATTCGCCGCTGTGTCGGAAACCGCCCTCGGCGCGGATTTTCTTTCCGCTAGAATTGCCGCTGACATAGAAGCGCTTAAAGCGTCTCGTTCGCCGGATAAATTGCCGTTGATGATTTCTTCGGCATGTCCTGTCATTGTTGAATATGTAAAACTTTATAATCCTCTTCTTGCGCCCTATGTTTCGCCTCACGCTTCGCCGCTTTTAACTCACGCAAGATTTTTGCGCTCCAATTACGGGGCTGTTGTATTTATCGGACCGTGCTTTGCAAAGAAACACGAAGCCGACTTGTACAGCAAAGAGATTGATGCCGCCATTACTTTTGCGGAACTGCGCGAATGGCTGCAAAAAGAGCACATAACGCCCAAGAAAATTTCGGCTTCATTTTCAGATGTGTTTGAACCTCGCCGCAGCGCCAAGGGAGCGTTTTTCTCGATTGAAGGCGGAGAAATAACCGCTTTTTCCGCCTATGTTGAAGAGACGGCGAAGAAGGAAAAGAACCTTGAAATACACACCATATCGGCGTCGGGTTTTCACGCAGTAGGGGACTTGTTAGATGAATTTGATCCTTCTATACCGCTGGAAACTCCGGTATTTATGGAACTGCTGGCGTGTCCCGGCGGCTGCCTGAACGGTCCCGGAGTTACCGATACGACGCCGGGAATTATCCGCCATGTGCGCCTGCTGGACTATGCCGGCAGCGCCGACAGCGTTCTCGACGGCGGCATGCTTTCAAAATCGCCGGTAATTGACGCCGATTATCCGCTGGCTCCTCTGCCTGAATCAAAACACACGGAGCACGAAATTACCGAAGCGCTTTGGAAGGTGGGAAAATACAGCCTTTCCGACAGACTTAACTGCGCAAGCTGCGGTTATAACACATGCCGTGATTTTGCCTTGGCGCTTCTTGACGGACGCGCGGAAAAATACATGTGCGCTTCTTATATGCGCAAACTTGCCAACAAAACAGCTAACAGTCTTATCAAGGCGATACCTTCCGGCGTAGTCATCGTTGACCGTGATTTAAAAATCATCGATTGTAATGAACAGTTTGCGCATTTGTTGGGCAGTGAAGCCGAAGAACTTTACGCCCTTATGCCCGGAATGGAAGGGGCGGAACTTGCGAAAATATCGTCTTTTACTCAGTATTTCCAAAATATTATAGATCCTGCGGGACCTGAACTTGCGTCATCCGATGTGCGGTCAGGAAATAAAATATTTCACCTAACAGTATTTGCCGTGGAAAAAGGCATTGCCGCGGCAGGCGTTGTGGAAGACATTACCGCTCCAAGGGTGCAAATAGAGACAACCGTTGAAAGAGCGAGAGAGTTAATAAAGAAAAATGTTTCAACTGTTCAGCAAATAGCGTTTCTTTTGGGAGAAAGCGCCGCGGAATCCGAATCCATCCTCAATTCCATTATCGATTCTTACACGATAAAGGAGGAAGTGAAAGAAGAGGAAGAGGAGGAAGATGAAGATGCCTGAAAAACATGAACATCTGCCCGGAGCCGATACAGCCAATTTAGCCAATTCGATGTCTCAAAATACTTTCGTAGAAGTTGAATATTTTCAGTTTTGCAAATACAAACAGAATGCGCCCGGAGATGTGTTTATTTCTAAAAAAAATCCAAGCGACGGACGGGTAATCACAGTCCTTTCCGACGGCCTTGGCTCGGGAATAAAAGCGGGAGTGCTTGCGACTCTTACCGCAACTATGGCTGCAAAATTTATTTCTAATAATATACCGATTAAGAGAGCGTCTAAAATCATTATGGATACCCTGCCTGTATGCAGTGTGAGAAAAATAAGTTATGCGACATTCACGCTTGTAGATATTGCTCCTGATGCCACTGTAAAAATCCTTGAGTATGATAACCCGCCGTATATGTTTATAAGAAACGAATCGGCGCACGAACCGTTCAAAAAAGCGACTGCTTTTGATCAGCGCGATAAACCGACAGGACCTAAAAATGACGCTAACGTTTTGTATTCGCATTTTAAGGCGCAAAGCGGAGACCGCCTGATATTTTTTTCTGACGGAGTAAGTCAGGCGGGTATTGGAAACAAAGCGTTTCCTTTCGGCTGGACCAGCGCAAAAGCCCGCGAGTTTGCTCTTCAGAGTGTTAAGGAAAAACCTGATATCAGCGCCCGTGAATTAGCGCATGCTGTTGTATATAAGGCTTCGCAAATTGATAAATACAAACCAAAAGACGATATGTCCTGCGGCGTTATTTATTTCCGCAAGCCTCGTGATATGCTGATAATAACCGGACCGCCCGTTCACCCCGAAAGCGACAAAGAGATTGCGAATATTTTTTCGTCATTTAATGGGAATAAAGTTGTTTCAGGCGGCACTACCGCAACAATTATCAGCCGGGAGCTTAACCGTCAAATAAAAGTTAACATGAAAAGTTTTGATAAAAACATACCGCCGTGGTCGGAGATGGAAGGGGCGGACATGATAACCGAAGGCATTATAACTCTTGGCGCGGTTCAGGCAAGGCTGGAAGATCGCCGTGAAGTTGAGGCCAACGCAGGAAGAAGCGACGCCGCATCACGCATGATCGATCTTCTTCTTGACAATGATCGTATTACGTTTGTCGTGGGAACAAAAATTAACGAGGCGCATCAGGATCCTACAATGCCTGTAGAATTGGAAATTAGGCGCAATGTAATTAAAAGCATTGCGGCTTTGCTGAAAGAGAAATATCTTAAAGAAGTACAAATACGTTATTTTTAGGAGTGAGACAATGAAAAAAAATACAGTTACCATTTGCACAGGCACTGCGTGTTTTGTTATGGGCGGCTCTGATTTGCTGCTCTTAGATGAACAGCTTCCCGATGATCTTAAAGATGTTACATACGTTGAAGGTTCAACCTGTATCGGCGCTTGCGAACGTTCCGAACAAGGCAAGCATCACTCTGATCGAGCGCCGTTTGTAAAAATCAACGGCGAGTTGATTGAACAGGCAACCACCCAAAAAATTATTGAACATCTGCGAGGTCTCCAAAATGCTTAACATAAATAATAATACATCTCGTTTAAAAAGGGATATGCTGGTGCGTATCGCACGGTTACAGCTTGAAGGAAAATTAGAAGAAAGCGTTCACGGCATACCCAAAGCGCTTGCGCCTGTCGGCGGCAGTCCGATCCGCTGCTGTATTTACCATGACCGTGAAATTATGAAGAATAGAATAATCGCCCAGCTTGGATGCGGTCTTGAAGATTATGACGATGAAAAACATCTCGCCGAATATGTAAAGGAAGCGCTGAATAGGGAAAAACCGACATGGCCGATGCTTACTGTGCTTCATTTAGCGTGTAACGCCTGCGTGCGTTCGCATTTTATGGTAACTAACGCCTGCCAAGCCTGTGTCGCCCGTCCGTGCCTTGTAAACTGCGGCAAGAAAGCGATTGAAATTAAAGACGGCAGAGCGTGCATCGACAGTGAAAAATGTGTTAGCTGCGGAATGTGTATGCAAAATTGCCCCTATCACGCTATTATAAAAATTCCTGTTCCCTGCGAAGAAGCTTGTCCTGTGGGAGCGATTTCTAAAAACGAGGACGGCAGAGAGTGTATTGATTATCACAAATGTATTTTTTGCGGCAAGTGTATGCGCGAATGTCCCTTCGGCGCTATGATGGACAAGGGACAGTTAGTTGACGTAATTAAACATATTATGAATAAGAAGAATGTGGTCGCCCTGTATGCGCCCGCCGTTGCCGCTCAGTTCAGAGTAGAGCCGGGCAGGCTTGAGGGGGCGCTTCTTGCCGCCGGTTTCTCAAACGTGGTAGAAGTCGCCCTAGGAGCGGATATTACATCAGACAAAGAAACAGCGGAATTTACCGAGCGCATGGAAAAGGGCGAGAAGATGATGACAACTTCCTGCTGTCCTGCGTATGTTAGGGCTGTTAACCGCCATGTACCTGAGCTTGCTAATTGTATTTCCGGCACTCGCACCCCCATGCACTACACAGCGGAAAGCGCCAAAAAAGATTTTCCCGATTGCATAACGGTATTTATCGGTCCGTGCCTTGCCAAGAGGCGTGAAGGTATGGACGATGATCTTGTTGATTATGTTATTTCCATTGAGGAACTTGGAGCGTTTTTTGTTGCGAAAGAAATTGATGTCGCAAAGGCGGATCCGAAACCGGGGAACAAATTACCTACCTGCACCGGAAGAAATTTCGCAAAGTCGGGCGGTGTCGCAGCATCGGTAAAAGCCAGACTGAAAGATCCTTCGAAACTCAAAGAGACAGTTATTGACGGTCTTGATAAGGCGAGCATAAAAACTCTCGCCGAATACGGCAAGATAAACAAAGGCGAGCTTCCGAGCAAGGACGACACGCCCAATCTTATTGAGGTAATGGCATGTCAGGGCGGCTGTATCGCAGGGCCTTTGGTAATTACCAATCCCAAGGTAGCGCTTTTTCAATTAACGAAGTATGCGGAAACAGGCGCAAAGGTTGAAGCCGGTAAATAATGTTGGCTAATTGCCGTACAAGGTCAATTGCTATCCAAACATTTTCAAGCGCAAAACACTGCGGCTGCGAAAGCCCCTAAAGCAACAGAGAATCTGAAATCTGTTGTTTTATCGTTTGATATAATCAGTTTTGAACCGATAAACCGTTCGGGCAGGGTGAATGTTTTGTCATCTTGCGAGAAATTGCAAATTATTATCAAGCTTTCGTTTTGGTAATTACGGGTGTAAACATATAAATCGGGATCGTCGGGGAGCAATAACTCATAATTGCCTAAGGTGATAATGTCGAGTTGTTTCCGCAGTTGAATAAGTTTTTGATAATACGTAAAAACCGAATCTTTGCGCGGCATTTGTTTTTCTGTATTGATTTCAATATAGTTGGGGTTTACCATAATCCACGGCTTCCCCGATGAAAATCCTGCATTGTAACTTGAGTTCCACTGCATAGGCGTGCGGGAATTGTCTCTGCTTCTGTTACGCAAAAAGCGAAGCATGTCCTCTTTGGGAATAAGTTTTTCACGTTCCACAAGCTCATTGTATGCGTTGATACTTTCAATATCACGGTAGTCGCTTATGTCCGCAAATGGGGCGTTGGTCATGCCGATTTCTTCGCCCTGATAAACGTAGGGAGTGCCCTGCAAAAAGTGCAGATAAGTAGCGATCATTTTCGCCGATTTTTCACGGTACTTTTTGTCGTTTCCAAGACGAGAAACAATGCGGGGCTGATCATGATTGCACCAGTACAGACTGTTCCATGCGCGGTTGTGCAATTTTATCTGCCAGCGGGAGAACACATTTTTTAAATCGATAAGATTGATTTTACGATCATTCCACTTAAATGTTTCACCGCCGTCCAATTCTATTTGTTCAAACTGGAACACCATGTCCAACTCTGTGCCGTCGGCGTTTGCGTATATTACCGCATCATCGGCAGTTACCCCGCCGGTTTCGCCTACAGTCATAATGTCATATTTTGACAATACTTCGTTTCTTATCTCTTTTAAAAATTCATGGACGCGGGGACCGTTGGGGATAATTTTTCTTATATCTCCGTCGGTAAATTCTTTGGGTTTGGAAATAAGGCTGATTGCGTCCATGCGAAAGCCGTCAATGCCTTTGTCCAGCCACCAGCGCATAATTTCGTAAATTGCCGAGCGTGCGGCTGGATTTTCCCAATTTAAGTCAGGCTGATGCGGTGAAAATATGTTGAGATAATATTGCCCCGTTGTTTCGTCTAATGTCCACGCCGAACCGCCGAACCATGCCTGCCAATTATTAGGCGGTCTGCCGTCTTTACCGTCACGCCAAATATAATAATCACGTTTGGGGTTTTCTTTGCCGCTGCGGCTTTCCTGAAACCACGCATGCTGATTGGAAGTATGGTTTATAACCAAATCCATTACAATCTTCAACCCAAGACCATGCGCTTCTTTTAAGAGTCTGTCAAAATCCGCCATCGTTCCGAATTCGGGATTTATTTCTTTGTAATCGCTTATATCGTAGCCGTTATCATACATCGGGCTTTTGTAAATGGGAGAAATCCAAATTACATCTGCGCCAAGCCGCTTTATGTAATCAAGTTTAAAAGTAATTCCGTTAATATCACCTATACCGTCTCCGTTAGAGTCGCAAAAACTTCGAGGATAAATTTGATATACAACCGCTTTCTTCCACCATTGTAAGTTCATTAGCTGATTTTAACATATTTTTATATAATTATATATAGTAATTTTCATACAATTTTATAATTTAACAGAATTTTAGTTAATATGTAATTATGTGCAAAAAACAGGCTAATTTGCCGTATAAAGCTGTTTATACGGGTTTTTTGAGTTGGGTCTTAGCACATAATAACGATCTTGTAAAAGTTTCTTAGCGTCCGCTCCGAAATGACCCGCAAATTCCGTAACATACGGAGTAATTTCTTTTAAGTCCTCGCTGTCGGCGACCTTCTCTATAATTTGCGTCGGCAGTCCTGAAAGTTCATGATCAGTTCTAACAAAGATTTTTCCGCCGTGCATGCCTGTTCCGGTAAAATACCACACAGGAACATCTTTACAGCCGATACCAAGCACTATAATCAGTCCGCCTGCAAGGTATTCGCCTAAAAAACTGCCGGCTTTTCCGCCGATTACTATTACGGGTTTTTTTTCTTTGTACTCTTTCATGTGGATACCCGTTCTGTATCCTGTATCGCCCTTAATAAAAATACAGCCGCCTCTCATGGCGTAACCTAGAGCGTCTCCTGCACTTCCGTGAACGATAATTTTGCCGTCATTCATTGTGTCGCCTACAGCGTCCTGCGCATTGCCCTGAACAACGATAGTTCCGCCGTCAAGATAGGCTCCAAGAGCGTTGCCCGGCGTTCCTTTTATCGTTATGTGCTTGCCGCTTATGCCGCTGCCGATATATCTTTGCCCGAAACAATCTTCTATTTTAATATCAGTCTCATTTGAGGTTTTTATCTGTTTGTTCAATTCCTTAAAATCAATATTTTTCGCCGATATCATGATGCGATACCTCCTAATTTTATCTTTCGGTCTTCTTTTGTAAACGCCATAAGTCCGGGTTTTTCACAGACAAGTTTAAAGTCGATAGTATCAAGCAGTGTGCGTTCACGGATAAGAGAAGTGTAAATCCCCGCTTTTTCTACATTGCCGATTAAAATAAAACCGTTTAATTTATTATCGCTGTAGAACAGTCTCTTAAAATTGCCGCCGCTGTTTTCTGTGTATACATCGCCTGTGTAATTGCCCGCTGTGATGATATGCAGTCCGAAAAAGCCGATTGCGTTCATAGGGATTGCCTTATCAAAACTCGCATCGGCTTTACCCGCCATATTCAGTCCTGCGCATTCGCCCTGCATGTAAGCGTTAGGCAAAAGAGCCATGATTTTATTCTGTCCGCTTGATATGTCGTTTGTCTGCGTACAATCGCCTGCGGCGTAAATGTCCTTAGCCGATGTTTCCGATTTTTCATTGACAACGATGCCTCGTTCGATTTTCGCAATTCCGTTAAGGAGAGCGGTATTCGGACGCACGCCGACGGCAAGGACAAGAACGTCAAATTCCGCTGTCTCGCCGCTTTCAAAAATCGCTTTATTACTGTCAAACTTTTTTACGCTTGCGTTAAGTTTAAACTCAACGCCTTTGCTTTCAAGATGATTCTTCATAATTTTAGCGCCGTCGTCGTCAAGAATACTGGACAAAATGCGAGCCGCAAGATCAACTACCGTTATGTGCTTTACACGCTCGCGAATACCCTCGGCGCACTTTAAACCGATAAGACCGGCTCCGATAATCAGCACTCGCTTGTCTTTTCCAAGCATGGTTTCCAATTTCTTAGCGTCATCAAGGCTCATAAATGTGCATTTGTCTTTTACGGTATCAAGTCCGTCAAAAGGCGGCACAAACGCCGACGAACCAGTTGCGACAAGCAGTTTGTCATAATCGATTTTTTTGTTATCTGATAAAACAACTTTCTTCGCCCCTGAATCAATTTTTGTTACACTGATATTAGACATCAGGTTACAGTTGTTATCTTTATAAAAACTTCCGCCGCGATATTTCATTTTCTCTTCGGTGGTTTTTCCAAGCAGAAGGTAGGAAATCAGCGGGCGCGAATAGGTATGATACGGCTCATTTGTGATAATTGTAATTTCGCCCGATTTATCTATTTGACGTATTCCCTCAACCGCGCCGATACCTGCGGCGGAATTACCGATGATAACGTATTTCATATTAGCCTCTTTCCTCAAAAACAATTGCGTTATTCGGACAACCCTTTACGCACGCCGGAGAGCCCGAAACTGTTTTAACGCACAACTCGCATTTCTGCACCGCGCCTTCGTCCGAAGGAGACACCGCTCCGTATGGGCAGCTCAATATACAAGTAAAACAGCTAACGCATCTGTCGCTGTCTATGGTAATTACACCGTCAGAAATAGTTAAAGCGCCTGTAATGCACCCTTTGACACATAACGGTTCTTTGCAATGACGGCAGGAAACGGCGAAACTGATACCGTCTTTTTCCTCTATGCGAATTTTCGGGTTTATTTTTATACCTTTAAGCGCGCGAGCCATATCGCTTTCGTTTGTACCTGCGAAAGCGCAATAATATTCGCACAAGTGGCAACCCAAACACCATTTTTCGTTTACATAAACTCTTTTCACGGTTTTACCTCTGCAAAAAAGCGCAAAAGCCCTTAAGTCCGAGGGCAAAATCCAAGGACCTAAGCCCATATCGCCTTTGCTGTTTAGATTTGTTCAAGAATAGCGCCAAGTAAGCGGTTACCGAACAGGTCTATTAGTAAAAACTACCGATTTATAGGGTTTTTGTCAAGTATAGGGGGGTAGTTTTGATATAGACGTGTATTTTTAACCCAAACAGGCATTTTTTGCTATTTAAGATATTCTTTACAGACTTTTGCCACGTTTTTTTTGATAACTTTTGACGCTTCGGCTGTGGAAGCCTCAAGAACCAAAGTTAAATCTTTTACAAAGCGTTTTATTTTATCAAATTCACGATCGGCTTGAGAAGAATTGACGGGATTAACAGGCATAAACAACTCAAATACTTCGATGTCAAGGGCTTTTGCAAGTTTTACCAGAGTGAGCGGAGTAACCCACCCCTTACCTGTCTCGACAGCCGACAAATAATTGGCGGAAATACCGATTATTTCCGCAAGAAAAAGTTGACTCCAACCTCTTCTGTTCCTATATTTTTTAATATTTTCGGCTAAAACCGCCCTTAATTCTTTTTCTTTCATAAATTCAATTTAATGACATTCATTTTACTTAATATAGAATTATGTTTGATTAAGTAATACTTATAGTTGACAATTCCATAATATGGAACTAATATATAAAAAAGTGTTATTTTTTAACGAAAACGGCATAAAAATAGGGGTGGTTATATGAAAACGACGGTTAAAAGTTTAGGAATTGCGGTTTTAGCGGTGACGCTTGTTTTTGCGTTTTTGGGGTGTAAAGAGCCGGAAGCGGATGAACCGCTGCCGCCGCCGTCGTTGCCTTCGCATTCGTCTCTTAGTGTTATCAAGATATCTGCCATAGAAGGTGTTGCTGTTCCGACAAAAGACGGAATTCCTGTTACAACTATTACTGAAAATGCACAGTATAGAGGGACTGTAACGTGGTCACCTGCTGTAAACGAGAACGAGACATTTGTCATTTTTACTGAATATACAGCATATATCACATTGACCGCAAAAGCAGGGTTTACACTGCAAGGTGTGCCTGCTGATTTTTTTACGGTTGACGGAGCAAAATCGGTTAGTAATGACGCTAATTCAGGCGTCATTACAGCGGAATTTCCTCCGACTACTGATGTTATCAGTATAGCCGCCATAAAGGGTGTTACCGTTCCGAAAAACGGAGAAGTCCCAACTGAAAATATTACTGAAAATGCACAATACAGCGGAACTGTATCATGGTCGCCATTTGTAAATGAAAGATTTGCCGCAATAACGTCATATACGGCAACAATTACGCTGACCGCAAAATCAGATTTTACATTGCAAGGAGTGTCCGCTGATTTTTTTAAGATTGACGGAGCAATAAGTGTTAGGAATGACGCTAATTCAGGCGTTATTACTGCAGTATTTCCGACAACTGAGCCAACAAGTATAGGTACTGTAAATATTTCTATTACTGCTCCGGCGAAGGGCGCAACGCCTATTGCAAAGGCAACGGTAAGCGGACAAGTAAATTATGATATCGGTACAGTAACATGGTTGCCATCAGTTACCAATAACAAATTTCTTGGCGGTACAAGATACACTGCCTCGGTTAAACTGACAGCAAAACAAGGTTACACTTTTACAGGATTAAGTTCTGCAACTATCAATGAACAAAATGCGGTAATATCAGATAACAACGGCTCAACTGTTAAATTGTCTTACACTTTCCCGGCAACGAGCGATAAAATAGTTACAAACTTAGTAATCAAAACACAGCCCGCTAAACATTTTTACACTCACGGCGACAAGCTTGATTTAACAGGGCTTGTGGTAACGCTGACTTACGATAGTACCAGTACAGATACAGAAGATATTCCGGCAGAAAATTTTGCGGCTAAAAATATAACTACAAATCCTGCGCAGGATGAAGAGTTGATCTATTCTACGCATAATAACAAGTATATTGTTGTAACATGCGGCGATTTAACGAAGAACAGTGATCTTTTAAGTATAAGCAGAGCCGCACCTACAGCCGCCATTTTTGACATCAGCGGAACAGGAACCTTTACCTATGATGGAAATCCCAAGACTGTTACGATAACGCCCAAAAACGGAATAACTACAGGAAATATAACTGTTAAATACAACGGCAGTACAACTAAACCGTCATCGGCTGGTACTTATCCCGTAACTTTTGACGTAGGGTTCTTATCAAATTCAAATTATAGCAACGCAAGCGGACTTTCCGCAGGAACTCTGACGATTGAAAAAGCCGTTCCTGTAGCTTCCGATTTTAACATAAGCAATAACGTAGTTTATTATGACGGCAACTCTAAATCTGTTACTATAACACAGCAAACAGGAAAATCTAATGGAGAGAGAATAGTAAAATACAACGGCAGTACCGTTGCGCCGTCGGCAGTCGGAACATATACCGTAACATTTGACGTGGCGGAAGGAACAAATTATAAAGCCGCAAGCGGACTTTCCGCAGGAACTTTAACGATCAACAGCGCAGTCTTTACAAGTATTCCCGAGTTGCAAGCATACTTGAAGAGCAGAGTCGCCAATACCGCAAGCAGTCCGTATAATGTTGTGTTGAATGTTGATGATCTAGGCGGTAGTTCTTTGAATTCCGGAAGCCTTGGATATGCGCTTAGGATCAACAGTACCAAATATGTCAACATTGATCTTTCTGGCAGTACCTTTACCATGATAGAAACTGACGCTTTTTGTATTTGTTCCTCTCTTATTGGTATAACCATACCTAACAACATTGAAAGTATTGAGAACTATGCTTTTTCCAATTGTAACAACCTTCCGAGTATAAACATACCGAATAGTGTAATCAATATAGGGAATTATGCTTTTAACAATTGTACCAGGTTTACAAGTGTAACCATAGGGAACAGCGTAACTAGCATTGGGAGTAACGCTTTTTACGGTTGTACAAGTCTTGCCAGTGTAGCCATAGGGAACAGCGTAACCAGTATTGGAAGTTACGCTTTTCAAGGATGCACAAGCCTTACCGCAATAAATGTTGATACCGGTAACAGCGCATATAGTTCACAAGACGGAGTATTGTTTAATAAAAAGAAAACTACTTTGATTATATATCCAATCAGTAAAGTCGGTGCTTTTATCATACCAAACACTGTAACCGGTATTGGGATCGGCATTTTTGAAGGATGCGCCGATCTTACGAGTATAACTATACCTAGTACAGTTAGAAGCATTGGGAGTAACGCCTTTAAGGGATGTACAAGTCTTATCGAAGTAAAATTTGAAGGTACTATTGCTTCTGCAAGTTTTAATAGTTCCGCATTCGGCGTTTCTGACGGAGAAGGATACATCGGAGACTTGCGTGTCAAATTTTATGCGTCAAATTCAACTAACGGAACAGCGGGAATATATACGAGACAAAACGACTCAAGCGGAACATGGACAAAGACAGCCGCCAAAATTATTACCGTTGATCCAATTCCTGATCAACAATACACAGGAAGTTCAATCCAACCTGTTGTTACTGTAAAGGACGGTACAAAAACACTAACACTAAATACAGATTATACTGTTTCGTACACTAACAATACTCAAGCAGGAACCGCAACTGTAACAATAAATGGAGTAGGCAGCTATATTGGTAGTTCTGTTAGTACGACGTTTGCAATAATTAGAATTACTCCTGTAGCCGCCGATTTTAATATCACTGGAACAGGGACATTTACATATGACGGCAGTGTCAAAACTGTTACAATAACGCCCAAAGAAGGAAAGTCAAACGGAACCATAACCGTTAAATATAACGGAAGTACGACTGCGCCATCAACCTTAGGAACATACACCGTAACTTTTGACGTTGCGGCGGTTACAGGTTTTAATGCTGTAAGCGGACTTTCCGCAGGAACATTGATAATTGAAAAAGGAACTCCTACAGCCGCCGATTTTAACATAAGCGGACTAACGCAATACTATGACGGTAGTCCTAAGACTGTTACGATAACACCCAAAAACGGAATAACTACAGGAAATATAACCGTTAAATATGGCAGTAGTACAACTGCACCATCGGCAGTCGGTACTTATATTGTAACTTTTGATGTGGCGGAAGGAACAAATCATAAAGCCGCAAGCGGACTTTCTGCTGGAACTTTAACAATTATTGCAAATGCAACTCCTACAGCCGCCGATTTTAACATCAGCGGGAATGGAACATTTACCTATAATGGAAATTCCAAGACTGTTACTATAACACCTAAAGAAGGAAAATCTAACGGAGCAATAACTGTTAAATACAATGGCAGTACAACAGCACCGTCGGCAGTCGGCGTATATACCGTAACTTTTGACGTGGCGGCGGTTACAGGTTTTAATGCTGTAAGCGGACTTTCTGTAGGAACCCTGACGATTATAAAAATAGAAATGGTCTCAATACCCGCCGGAACCTTTACGATGGGTCAACCAGGAGGAATTAAGACACCGGAACATTCGGTAACGCTGAGCGGGTTTTACATGGGCAAGTATCAGGTAACACAGGAACAGTACCAGGCGGTGATGGGGAGTAATCCCAGTAGTTTTAGTTCCAGCCCGCAAGCGGGTGAAACTCAGGGTAAACGTCCGGTGGAGAGAGTAATCTGGTATGACGCGCTGGTATTTTGTAATAAATTGAGCGCAATGGAAGGATTAAGCCCCGCATACAGCATTAGCGGTAGTACCGATCCTGCAACATGGGGAAGCGTACCCCCCGGCAGTAACACGACATGGGATGCAGTAACAATAGTATCCGGTTCTACCGGATATCGATTACCGACCGAGGCGCAGTGGGAATACGCATGCCGAGCTGGAACAACAACAAAGTATAACACAGGAGATACGATAAGCGACAGTACAGGTTGGTATTCAAGTAATAGCGGAAGTAAGACGCATGAAGTGGGATTAAAGCCCGCCAATGCGTGGGGATTGTATGATATGCACGGGAACGTGTGGGAGTGGTGCTGGGACTGGTATGGCGATTATTCGAGCAGTGCGCAGACCGATCCTATGGGCGCGTCCTCGGGGACTTACGGGACTTACCGCGTTTTACGCGGCGGGTGTTGGCTCGATCCAGCCACGGGCCTGCGTTCCGCGGACCGGAACTTCTACAACCCGTCCTACAGGGACGACGGCGACCCGAACTGCAGGTACGACGCTCTTGGCTTCCGGCTCGTCCGCCCCTAGTTTAGCAGGCACAAGTGCGAAATGCCCGTGCCGGAGCGAACGGAGTGAGTGAAGGCGTGGGCATGGAGAAAAGAATAGAGGAGGAAATATGAGTAAACAAGATACACAAAAGGCAGCGGCGGCTTTTATTGACAGTGGTTATGAGTACAGCGGTAAAGGCGATCATGACAAGGCAATTGCGGATTATAACAAGGCGATTAAACTTGATAATAATAATCCTGAGGCTTATTATCTTCGTGGTATTGCATATTTTGACAAAAGGGATTACAACAAGGCAATCGCAGACTATAACAAGGCGATTAATATAAATTCCAAATTTGCGGCGATATATTGTAATCGTGGTATGGCGTATAAAGAAAAAGGCGACAATAAAAAGGCACTGGCAGATTACGACAAAGCAATAGAAATTGATCCAAAATACGCAATAGCATATGTCAACCGTGCCAGTTTATATAGCGTTATTAGTGTAGCCACTCTTGATATGGCAATTAAAGATTATAATTCTGTTTTACAAATCGACCCGAACAATGCCAATGCAAAGAAAGGCTTGGCTGTTATTAATGAATTTACAAAAAATATAGTTGGCTAAAAACAATAAGTAAATGTATATGGAGTAGGATGTGATAGATGAATTTATTGTTAATAGATGGTTGAATAAACTTGAAGATCCTGTAACTCACGTTTGGAACATGATTTTTGGCGATCCGAATGTTAATGTTTACTTTGGTGCATTTAGTAGAGAAAGAATAAAAGAAAGATTAAAACTTGAAGTAACTTCTGCAGAGTTAGAAAAACAACGCAGAGATGTAATTTCAGATATAACTATGAGAGGGCAAGTGGGATTTTTTGAAAGAATGGGAGTTGATATGTCCCCAAGAATATCAACCGCATCTTTAGAAGGAAAAAAAAGAGATTATCATGATAAATTAGAAGAAATAAGTAAAACTGTAATAATTCCTTCAAAAGGAACATTGGAAAAAATTTGCAATGAATTAAAAGAAAATAAAAAAAATCAACGTTTTAAGCAAATAACTCAACGTGCTGAAAAATTATTGAAAATGAGCACAGAATGTGAAAATGAAATAAAGCAATTGCACGAAATAGTCATTAATTTTGATCCTTATGAAAAAGAAAGAGCCGCCAGAGAAAAGGCTGAAAAAGAAAGGTTAAATAAAGAGAAAAAGGAAAAAGCCGAATTGGCTGAAATAAATAGGCGATATGAACAAAAAATTCGCAATAACCCGAATGATCTGAATAATTATAAAACCCGTGCCAAAGAATATTCCAACAAAGGATATCACGACCTTGCGATTACTGATTATACAGTTGTAATCGAGATAAATCCCGAAGATAAAGAAGCTTATCAGGGGCGTGGTACAAGTTATATAGAAAAACATAATTATTCTGGTGCTTTAGAAGATTTAACTAAGACAATTAAGATAGATAGTAATGACGCAGATATATTTGCATTACGAGGCATGGCTTATTCAAAAACAAGCGAATATAACAAAGCCATAGCAGATTTTGAAAAAGCAATAAGACTCAACCCGAAATGCAAGAATGCGTATTTGGGTAAAGGCGCTATGTATGGTGTTAAAGGAGATTACGAAAAATCTGTTGCGAGTTACAGGGGTGCATTACTGGTTGATCCAAGTGATAGCGTAACAATAAGTCTTTTGGAAAACGCTCGTAATGCGTTAAAAGAGCAACAACGTGTACGCAAAGAAAACACAAGAAAAACAATTCGTAAAATTTTATCATTGGTTGCTCCTGTTTTAGCGGTGGTTTCTTTATTATTGATTTTAGTTTTAATTACTATGGGAAATGGTCATCATGCTCAGGAGTACGCTCCTTTATTAATTAGCATTATACCGTTATTAGTCATATTTTCATCAAAAAGTACAAAAACAAAAAAAATAATATTTATAGTTTTGGATGCTGCTTTTTTTATCTTATTTTTTAGTAAAATCGCTGTGAACATAAATATCAACTTCTATCTTGTTATGGCTGTAATTACCAATTTAGCATCTGTAACAATAACAATGATCTTTCCGAAAAATAATTGGTAATATAAAAATTGTTAGTAAAACAGTGCCAGTCACCGCTTTTTCGTGTTGGTTCGTGCTGGTTCGTGGTAAAATTCTTCCCTCTTCGCTTTGGAAACACTAACAATGATCTTTCAAAAATCAGGCGAATATCAGTCATAGCAGTGCCGTCAATCTGATCACTTACAAGCGGTCAGAGACGGCACTACGCAAAAATTAAATTAAAACCCTATTTCTTCGATTTTCTCCAGAGACAGCCCTGTGATTTCACAAACAAATTCAGGCGAGGATCCTTTTGCAAGTAAATTTTTTGCGATTATTAGTTTTTCTTCTTCGTGTCCTATTTCTATACCATCTTCAAGAGCCTCTTCCCTTACTACCCTCATCTCCACTTCAGGGTCATACTCGGCATACAGCATATTCAATACCTCCGAACCGTGTTTTCTTTCTGAAGCCGAGCTTTAATTTCCTTGATTGATAACCCCTGTTCAAAAAGTTCAATGGCTTTTTCGTATCCTTTTTCAAGACCTATTTCTATACCATCTTCAAGAGCCTCTTCCCTTACTACCCTCATCTCTACTTCAGGGTCATACTCGGCATACAGCATATTCAATACCTCCGAACCGTGTTTTCTTAAAAAGTCTTTCAGTATATCGTTCTTTATACAGTATTTTATCGCAGATTTGAAGGCTTTATCAAGTATTTCTTTCCTCTCATTATACTTCCGCTGGTACTCTTTCTGGTACTCCCTTATTTTGTCTATAAACCGGCTGTAGCTGTCAAGAGTTCGGCTTTTGCTCAATATTTCCCTGTTCCGTCCCTTGTTTATGTTGTATACCTGCACTACCAGTTCTAACGGTATATCAATCTTTGTGTCGGTTTTCATAAAGGCGTCGGAAAGCTTTAATTCCTTGTAATCGGGATAGTTGTCCTCGCCGTTGTACAGCACGATAAACTCGGGCTTGGGGATTTTTTCAAGTTTTCTCTTAAACTTGTCGTCAGGGTTTATTATTTCCTGATACAGTTTTGAGGCGTATATCAGAAACCTGATCGGCATATTGTTGTTGATACTGGATTGGTGTTCAATCAGAACAATAAGCCGATTGTTGATAAGAAACGAAATATCGTTTCTCTGCGTCCTGAAAAGAACGTCTGAAAGGGTGTTGATATTGATGGGAACGTCCGGCGGAAGGGTGATGCCTTCTATCGCCGAGTAGAGTTCCCTCAATAAGTCGGGATTGCTGAAAAGGAAAGTAAAAACCGTGTCCTTGTGTTTCTCGTTGACATTTTCCATTAGAAAAGTCCTCCGAATATAAGATTTGCAGTTGGCTGCCCCAAGGCAGTTTTTGAAAAACTACATGCCTATATATGCGTCGAACTCGTCATTTTGCTTGCTCGAAAATGAAAAAATTTGAAAGATTTTTTACTTTTTTTACGATAAGATTTCGGACAAAAACCCCCGATCCCCTCTTCCTTTGTGTGAAATTCTTAGCTCTCTAGGTTCGTGTTGGTTCGTGAGTGTTCGTGGTTAATTCTTCGGTTTTACCTCATCACCAAGTAATCATCGCGTCCTGCGCCGACGGAAACATATTTTATCGGGCAGTCTACGGCTTTTTCAATAAAACGTATGTATTTAATCGCCGCATCGGGTAAGTCCTCAGGTTTGCGGCATTTGGATACGTCTGTTTTAAAACCTTCCATATATTGAAATACAGGTTTCGCTTTATCAAGGGCGCTGCCTGACGGGAAACGATTGGTCTTTACTCCGTCTATCTCATATTCCGTGCAAATAGGAATTTTGTCAAGATACGAAAGCACGTCGAGTTTTGTCAGCGCAAGCTCGTTCGCTCCCTGAGCCTGCACCCCGTAGCGGCTTGCGGGCACGTCAAACGCTCCGACTCTGCGGGGTCTGCCCGTCGCCGCGCCGTATTCGGCTCCCGCTTCACGCAGGGCGTTGGCTTCATCGCCCGACATTTCAACGGCAAACGGTCCTTCGCCTACGCAGCTTGAAAAAGCTTTCATAATACCGATAACGCAGTCAAGTTTGACGCCGGGTATTCCGGCTCCTATGGGCGCATAGGCGGCAAGCGTCTGAGACGAAGTGGTGTAGGGGTAAATACCGTAATCTATGTCACGTAACGCACCCAACTGCGCCTCAAACAAAATGTCTTTTTTCGCTTTTACGGACGCAGACAGAAAATCGGTTGTATCGGTGATATATGGTTTTATTTTCGCGCCGAAATCGGTAAGCCAAGCCATTATTTCGTCCAGTTTCACGCCGGAACCGTAGGCTTTGAATATCATATTTTTCCATTCAAGAATGTCGGCAAGTTTTTGTTTTAATGTTCCGCCGTCAAGAAGGTCGCCTATTCTTATGCCTTTTTTCATATACTTGTCGCCGTACACGGGGGCGATGCCTCGGCGGGTAGAACCGTATTTTTTATCGCCCAGGCGTTCTTCTTCAAGAATGTCCTGCGCTTTGTGGTACGGCATGCAGATAAAAGCTTTATCGCTGATTTTTAAACTGTCGGGAGTAACTTTAATACCTTGTTCTTTTAACTTATCAATTTCACCGCACAGATGTTCTATGTCGATAACCATGCCGTTTCCCATAACATTTACAGTTCCGTCTCTCAGAATACCGGACGGTAAAAGGTTGAGAATAAATTTTCCCTTATCGTTGATGACAGTATGTCCTGCGTTATTGCCGCCCTGATAACGGCAGATTATTTCGTACTTTTCAGAAAGCAAATCGACCATGCGTCCCTTGCCTTCATCTCCCCAATTTATACCGACTATCGCAGTAAGCATATTGTCCTCCTTATACCGTTATCTTAACATCAACGCCAATATAATCTTTATTTGCGTCA
>Ga0268262_10002642_pt1 | contig 20460 bp, 27 predicted proteins | sample TergutNc150P3_FD_190354 | JGI IMG/M metagenome (GOLD analysis project Ga0268262, IMG submission 190354) | Nasutitermes corniger P3 segment gut microbial community from laboratory colony in Florida, USA - Nc150 P3 (SPAdes) (version 2) | ecosystem: Host-associated > Arthropoda: Insects >... | reverse complement strand
TGTTAATTATCGGTAAAAATAAAGATGTTATAGAAAAGGAAAATATAGAAATAGGCATTACTAAAAAATGCCCTTATTGTGCAAATATAATAAATAAAGAGGCTATGGTTTGTCAATATTGTCATCGAGACCTACCAGAACAAACAAGGTGAAAAATGTAGAAAAAAACTAAAAAATCCATATTGTGTGTCAGATTGCCTATCAGTATAAAATAGATCTAATGTGGGGGTCATAGGGGGGATTGTTTTTATATCAAAAAAAGAGTTCAAATCAAATAAAATAGATTAAAATGTATTATTCTATTATTTAAATATCAACATTGAAATTTGATAGTATTTTATGCGTTTGGTGAAGTGTTTTACGATGAGTAGCAAACCATTTTTTAATTATTTTTCTTGTATTTTTCTTGTTTGCAAAGTAAATCAAAAAAAGTTTAATAAAAATCTTGAAGTTTTTTTAAAAATAAGATAATAAAAGTATTGCATAGTATGACATAATAAGCTAAAGTATTATTATGTATTGCGATGTAATACAAAGTATAGCAAGGTTTTACAAAAGGATTAAAAGATGATTAAGTCTGTGGCATTCCATATTTTGAAGGGGGGGGTTGGTAAAACTACTTTAAGCGGTAATATAGGGTATTGCATAAGTAAAAAGAATAAAAAAACAATACTGGTAGATTGCGATATTCAAAGTTCTTTATCGAGTTGGTTCATAAAAGATGATGTGAAAATTGACTATGAATTGAGCGATATATTACAGGGGAAAATTGAAACAAGAAAGACGATCATTCAAGTGAGAGAAAACCTCTTTATAATACCAACTAAAAAAAAGGATAGCGAACTTGAAGTATATTCAGAAACCAAACTAACAAAAGAGCCATTTATTTTTGAGGATTTGAATATTGAGTTAGATAAACTAGGTTTTGAATATTCTATATTTGATTTAGCTCCGAATATTGGTCAACTAGAAAGATGTCTTTTATTAGCTTGTAATGAGGTTGTAACTCCGATGGTTGCGGAATATTTTAGTATTGATGGATTGGATTTGTTTTATCGTGAGTTGCAGAAAATAAACAAAGCATACAGAAAAAATATTGAATACAACAAAATAGTATTAAACATAGTCAACAAGTCCTTTGATACTCACAGGCAATATGTTAAAGAGCTGTCTAATTTACAAAACTATAAAATCTATAAAATAGGACAAGATAGAAAAATAGCAGATAGCCAAAAGTATAATCAAACTATATTTGAATACTATCCTAAAAGTCAGTCGATAGCGGAATTAGAAAAAATAACAGAAGATTTGATATAGATTGTTTTTTAGAGTTAAGACAATATAAGTAATATCAAGTAATACTATGTATAACAAAGTATTGCTTGGTAAGTCAAAGTATTATTATGTATTACAATGCAATATTATGTATCACATAAAGGGGAATATATGTTAAAAAAAGATAACGAGATAGAGAAAAAACATTTAGAAAATAAGGATTTTTTTAAAGATGATAAAAGAGCAGTTGAGAACGATGCAATCGAGAATCATATAATCAATGATGGAAAACTAGATAGTAGTATTGTTATCAGGATTAAACAAAAACATAAAAATATACTGGAAAACCATTTTAAAAACTATCGTGGCATTACTTTAAGCAGTGGCATCAAAGATGTTATATTTAACTATATGCGAGAGAATAAATTGATTTAATAAGTAATAAATGTTTGTTTGATTTATTTATACGATTTAATTTAAGTAAATGTTATAAGTGGCAAAACTAATTTTTTAGAGTTTAAGAGAGATATAAGAATTTGGGTAAAATAGATTTTTCAAAGTGGGTCGATGAAGTAATAAATACCTCATATACGAATGGGATTAGTGTATTGCTAAATACGATTGACCAAAGCATTATTAAAGAAATAGAGCTAAATGGGGTAACTCTGGATGAAAAAGTCTATATTACCGATAAAAGATTATGGCATGGTATGAGGGATAGTAAACCTGCATTAATAAAACTGACCATAGATGAATTAAAAAGTATATATGATATTGTGAATAAGCCCGATATGATATTACTAGATAAATATGACGGGCGATTCCTTTTTATAAGAAATATTAGTGAAAAATTGTTAATAAAATTGGTCTTTGAGAGAAATAGGAAGAATAGTTGTTTAAATTACTATACATCGTCAAAAATAGACCCAACGGGATTAGATATTAAAACCAAACATAAAATATTATATAATAAAAAAAATATTTGACTTTTTATAATTTTTAGCTGATAATAATAGTATACTGCATCTGTGCGCTTAACGGTAGGGTGGTCGTATTTTTAGTTTGTAAAACTTGATACGATGGGAAGTTGGTTCGATTCCGACTCAGATGACGTTATGAAACGAGACCTCTTTTTAGGGGTCTCTTTTTTAGGGAGCATACCCTAATACAGCCCCTCTTTTTTTCTCTCTATTATTTGTTCTACTTTAAAAGGATATATCTTATATTTTCTTGCTATTTCCTCGATTGGGACTTCATCCAGATAATCCTTATAAACCTCGCTATTCACTAAAATATTCAGGTATTCAGGTTTAAATATAAAACCATATCTAATATCAGTTTCATATATCTTTCTAAACTTAAAATCACCGATCATTCGTCTTAACTTATATTTTCTCAATATGCCCTTTATATACAATCTATCCCAGGTGGCATATTTTTCTCTGTTTTTGGCAAACCATTCTTCCATATCTTTTTCAGATGTTAGGTTGTATTTTGAAATACCCTCATTAAGAAAACTTATATCTCCCTTTTGAAAAAACATCTGCTCGCCTTTGAATTCTTTCATTACTTTTATTGCAAGTTTAACATCATCTATGATCTCACAAAGTTCACCAAAGCATTTTTCATTAGAACGACCTTTTTTAAAACTGCCCATATATCGTGGTGTGGTAGTTCTGTTCAATATTTTCCTTTCAGGTTTCTTGTTTTCACTATCTACATATTGTTTCATAGCTTCAATGAAACGCTTATATTCTATCTCTATTTGTTTTTCAACAAAAATGGCCATTTTCTTATGACTGCATTGTCTATTATCACAAATGGTTACATCTTTCTCTCCGTAATATTTTTCATAATGTCTTCTTTTTACAGAACAATTCAAGTATTTATCACAATAGTCATAAGGACTTCTAGGTTTTTTGCCACATAAGTAGGGGAATTCCAGTTTTATAAAATCAGGAATATCACCGATAATTTGTAATTTAGTATTTATTAGTTTATATTTTCTTTTTTTATCACTTAACATATTTAAATGTTATATTATTTTATTATTGTTGCCAATAAAAATTATTATTTTATTTTTTTAATTTAAAGATGAAATTATAAGAAAACCGATAATATTTAGTGGTATATTTTAGTAATAGTATTATTTTAAACTTTTATCTACATCTTCATAAATTGTTTCCCGCTTACCAACTGCAACAATATAAACAATCAATTTATCATCTTGTATATCTACAATAATTCTATATTTTCCAACTCTATACGACCAAAAACCTGTTAAGTTTTTCTCTAGTGCCTTTCCAAAAGCTCTGGGATTTTCTAAGCTAGCTACTTTTTTTAGATATTTATTTATCTGTAATTTAATGGAGCTGGATAATTTATCAAAACTTTTTTCCGCTTTTGCTTTCCATTCAATTTTATAATAAGCCATTTTTTCGCATTACTTCCTCGTGTGGTATAGTTGGTGATGTGTCTGATAAACTTTCTCTTGCCTCTGCTAAATCTTCCAAATCCTCTATGTATCGGGCAACTTTTTTTCTAATCCTTGTTATGTAATAATTTTGTTCTTCTTTTTTTTGTTTCTTAATAGCTTGTTCTAATTGTTCTAATTGTTCTTCTAATAAAACAGACATACTATTTACCTCTCTTAAAAAGTATATGTTATAATAATTATAGTCAATAAGAAACAAAAAATCAATATAAAACTGATTGCAATATCCCCAAACGCTGTCATTGTTTAATGGTGGGTGTGGTGGTAAGGTAAATCTAATTCATTTGGTGTATCTATATCTTTTGTTTTTTCCCATATTTCTTTTGTTACCTTAACATGTTGAATACATAAATTTTCTGGTAGGGAATTTAGAAAATATTGTATTTCTGATACATTTTTTGCAATAAGGTTTTGACCATGTATTGCATATATATTTCTTGTAATATATAGATTATTTTTTGCACGAGTCAAAGCAACATATAAAACACGTCTCTCTTCTTCTATCTCATCATCATTTTTTGCACGATTGCTAGGATAGCTACCAGGTGAAACATTTATGACAAAACAAGTATCAGCCTCAAGCCCCTTTGCAGAATGGACTGTAGAAATTATAACAGCATCTTCCTCACCTTTTTCTGGAATTATAGCATCACTTAGTATAGATGGGCTTTTACTTACAGCATCATCTAATAAAATCCCACTAATGAACTCACCAAGTGTTGAGTAATTTTTAGCTAACTCCTCTAAAATAGGAAAATCTAGCTTTCGTTTTTTCTCCCAATCTTCTTTATATTTTTCTGACATTCTTTTTTGAATTAACTCATAAGATTTATGGACTGCTCTTTGGACATTATTCTGATTTTCATATATTGCCTCAAGAATTAAAAATATATTATTATTAGTAACATGTCTTGACTCTTTTAGTATGTGAATACAACTTACAATATTAGAGGTAAGTGATAAAGGGGCAGATAATTGAGTTGCTTTTACTTCTCCGATACCTTCCCACAATGTAAGATAACGCATCCATGCAAGTTCATCGTCTTTATTATTCACAATTCTCATAGCAGAAATTAAGTCTTTTATATGTGCAGATTCCATAAACTTTCTACCACCATAAACCTTAAAAGGAATTTTTCGTTTAATGAACTCTGCTTGTAATTCCCTGGTATAAAAACTTGAGCGGGCTAAAACTAAATGATCTCCATATTTTTTATTATTATTAGTATAATTCTCAATTATTTTATCCGCTATAAAATCTGCCTCCTTCCAATTATTCTCTACATTTATTATTTCTGGTTTATTTCCATTCCCTCTTACTGCCTTTAATTTTTTGTCATATTTAATATTTGATTGTTCCAACAACCAATTAGAAATATCTAAAATTTCTTGGGTAGAGCGATAGTTCTCTTCAAGTTTATACACTTCACTATCTTTTACCCTTTCTTTGAATAGATGGACATTTTTAAAATCTGCCCCTCTAAAAGAATAGATAGACTGAGCATCATCTCCGACACAAAATAGATGAGATTTTTCTTGAAGTGGGTTTAATAAATCCCATTGCAAAGGATTTGTATCTTGCATTTCATCAACTAAAAAGTGTTTATATAAATTACCAATAATCTCTCTAGCATTTTCATCTTTTGTTAGTCTAGTTGCTACTACCAATAACATATCATCATAATCAAGATATTTCTTTTCTAGTTTTTTATTGTGATAATCATGAAAAAAATTTTCAATATATAATAACCTTAAATTATGATCTTTTAACATTGTTTGATCTTCAAGATCATAATTATTATCACCTATTCCTATTTTTATTTTCAAACTATCAGCTAAACTCAGTTTTGTATTTCGCATAAAAGAATAAATATCTACTAATCTTTGTGAATCTAGTTTTATATTTTCTAATTGTATTGGTTTTTTACCACAAATACTTTTCATGAGATTGACTTGATCGTCTTCATCAATAATCGTAAAAGTATTTGTTCCAAAAAGATTTGGGAATTGGGTAAGTAATTGATTACACCAAGAATGGAAAGTTGATCCTCGTAGATCCATAGCCTGATTTTTATCAAATTCCGCTTTTACTCTTGAAACAATTTCATTAGCTGCTCGTTTAGTGAAAGTTAATATTTGTATTTTTGATGGATCAACACCAGTTGAGATTAGATATGAGGCACGGGCTATTATGGTTTTAGTTTTTCCTGTTCCTGCCCCAGCTAAAACTAAAAGATGCTTCCCTTCAAATGTGGCTGCTTTTTCTTGACTTTTATTTAATTCGTCCATATTCATATTATGCTCATCCTTACTTCAAAATCTGAAAAAAGACCTGCAGGTTGATAAGTACCTACTGGTCAGAGGGTAGAACTAACTTAAAACAAAAAAGTTAGTTTATAAACTTATTTAAAATTGTTCCAAAAAAATAAATCCTGTGCCTATATTATCCCTACCTCTTGAGCGTTAATTTTTTGGCTTCTTTTTAACTTCTCTCTATTTCAACAATTTTAGAGTTACCATAGTAAAGATTAACTACAACCTTTTTTTTATCATCTTTATAAAAACCAATTATTTCATTATATTTAATAGGAAGAACTATTTTACCTGTTCCATCAACTAATCCATATTTACGATTAAGTTCTACTTCTAATAGTCCATCGCCAAAGTCTTCTATATGGTCATATTTAGCAGGGAGAATTATCTTCCCTCTTTCATCAAGCAAGCCATATTTATCATCAAGCACTATTTCTATTAATTCAGGAAGAAAATTATAATCATCAGATTCAAAATATACTATACCATCATATTTTATAGGGATAACTACTTTACCTGTTGTATCAATCAAACCATACATACCATCAATACATATTCTTATTAATTCATCTCCAAATTTCATTTTTACATAACCCCCTTTTAAAATTGCACTATTTAAATAAGCCGTCTTTTCATTATTTCATCACATACCACTCTTTGAACGAGCCTCCCTTAAAAGTTCTCTACCTTTAGTTTTTGTTTCTTCTATTGTTTCTTCCAACAACTTTTTTAATTTCGTGAGATATTTAACTCTTCCTTTATCTTTTCTTACGATCTTACTAGAGTGAATTTCGTTAAGTTCTATCTTAACATCACGGAGAGTTTTATCAACCAATTCTACCATTCTGTCTATACATTCATCGTCAGTTATCTCTCCATCAGACCATTTTTCTAATGTTACTACCATCTCTTTCTGGTCAGTTGGAGTCATATATTTTAATTCTTTCAATGTTTTCTCCTTTTATAAATTTAATCCCAAGTGAAACCGCTATTCCAGAGGTTTCCTCCACTTCCTCTTATATCTTGGATAGTAGCCGATCCACTATCCCCTTTGTAAAATCTGGCTTCATGATATCTGTATAATGCATAATAAATACTACCTGTTATATTAGCTTCATCTTTTCCATATATCTGGCAATTTGAAATAGTAACATTCCCATTATTAGTATAATTATAAATACCACAAACATACTTGCCAATTCTTGTGTTACCAGCTACTCCAGTTATTATTCCTCCCACTAATGTATAACCACTTTTTTTGAAAAACCTATTTTATAAATCTCTATGGCAATATTGACAAACAATCGCCGCTTTTTTTATTTCATTTGCACAATAAGGACATATTTTAGTTGTGTGGTTTTCTGGCATCTCTTTCTTATTTGATTCTATTATGCTTATCATTGTAGAATATATCTCATTTGCTCGTTCAATTTTATCTTTACATAAATCTAGTGGAGTTGGTTCGTTAATAATCTTAAATATTATCATTGGATTACTTATATCTGAAAGAACTACCCTAACAGATAAAGATGTTATATTATTTTTAGACCCTCTAGTTGTCGCTCCAATTATAGCACCTACTCCTCCAGCTATTAAACCACCTACTACTGCACGTCCAACTCCACTTTTTGCAACAACTTCATTATCTCTTAATATTTGGCATTCTAATATATCAGAAAAATTATATTCTTTTCTTTTTTTAAAACTTTCTTCAGACATACTACTTACTATATATATTTTTTTATTTGGTATATCTACCACAAAATCTTCACCAAAAAATCCGTCAATCTTATATTCTTTTGATATAGTAATATTATTTATTTTTAAATATTCTTCTAGTTCTTCTTGAGCCTTATTTCCCAAACTAGCAAGTGGAATAAGAATGATGATAATACCGATAATAATACTGATAATAATAAATATAATCCAGCCCATAAAATAAAACCTCCAACTTTTTTTTAAACTGCACTATTTAAATAACTCATCTATTTTTGTATCTTTATTAAGCATTTTTTTCCGGTATAGATTATCTTCCAAAATACCTTCTTAAACTATAAATTATTTGTGTATTCTCTTGCATCCGCCCAAGCTCATATTCAACAAGTTGTCTTTTTCCACTTTCCATATTTCCTCTTATTGCTCCATATTCCTCTACTAGTGCTAATTGTATCTCCATTAATGTATTAAAATAACTATTTGAACCACTTGACGGATTCTTTTCAACTTGCTTTCTATACCGTTCCATTTCTTTAGAATGTTGGATAGATTGAGTTACGAGATTAGCCTGTCTTGTTTGTGCAAAAATACCAGTTGTTGTAAAAATACAACATAAAATTAAAAACATTGCTTTCTTTGTCATCTTTTCTCTCCTTCCTTAAAGAATAAAATATTTAGCATCTAAAACAATGAGGATTTAATTATAAAAAGATTTGAAATTAAATAAGACTTGATTTTAAGTGCAAAAGCCTACATTTAACTTATAAGTCTCAACCACCAACCTATTCTACCATAGCTTCTACACTTTAAAGACTAGGTCAGCCCTTACAATCAACGTAGGCTTACCCTAAAGCTATGGACTTACTGAGGTTATGACAACTTTCAAGAGGGTTGAGACTCTTTTTATTATGAGCAAAGCGAATATACACGCTCTGCTTATTCTAAATCATCATTTTATAAAAATGTCAGTTGCATTATATATAATACAATCTAAAAAATCAATAACTTTTTAAAATTAAACTAGAAAATCCCGCTCGTGTGAGAGATTGCCTATCAGCATAAAATCGGTCTAATATGGGGAATATAGGGGAGACTGTTTTTTGATAATATGTCATTTTTGTCATTTTTTGTGCGCTTTTTTACATTCGTTCCCAACATCGGCATTTACTATCAAGTGTTTTTTCCTATTTTATAAATCAACTCTAATTAGCTATATATCATAATATAGATAGAAAGATAAATATAGAAATCTATGCAAGAAGCATTAACAATCGAATATGTATATTCGCATAATTTAAAAAAATGCGTTTGTGAGATAAATATGCACGATTTTTTCTCTATTTTTTTATAAGTTTTTAAAAAATAATTTTAAAAAAAATGGTTTGCACTCAAGATTTACTTCATTATACTTAATACTTACTTTATTGATTATAAGGAATCAATCTATTCTTTAAAGCAAAGTGTAGAAGCTATGCAAGAATAAATTGATGTTTGAGACTTAATATAAATATTTTATAATATCATTATATAATAGTAGTGTTATAAAATTATACTCTTTAGTTATGAAAATTGATTTATGGTATTATTTTATGCGTTTGGTGAAGTGTTTTTATGATGAGTAGCAAACCATTTTAGTTTTAATTATTTAATTAAAAAACAACAGAGAGACAATCCGCCGATGCTCTCTAATATATTATTTATTCTTCCTATTTTTTCTTTCTGCTATATATAACCAAAATTTGAAAAAACCCTAAAAAGGAAGCAAAAAAAAATAAAATGCTTGATTCTTATACAAGTTTGTTGTATGATAAAAGCATAGAAATCAAAATAGAGGTGATAACTTATGGGATTACCAGATAAATTACAATCAATTCTACTACAAAATGGTGGTATTATCACTACTGCACAAGCTAATAAGGTTGGTATCTCTAATGAGCGATTGCGGTTGTTGACGAGGTCTGGAAAACTAGAAAAGGCGTCTTATGGTGTCTATATGTTACCAGAGGAATTTGATGATGAAATGTATATTATTCAAAAACGAAAACCAAAGGTTATTTATTCACACGAAACGGCTCTATTTTTACATAATTTAACAGACCGAGACCCTATCAATTATGTGGTTACAGTCCCCACTGGTTATAACGCAATTAAACTCAACAATATTAATCTTGACGTATTTTTTACCAAAAAGGAACTCCATTTAATCGGTGTTACTCAACTAAAAACAATGTTTGGACATAATGTAACAACTTATGATATGGAACGGACAATTTGTGATTGTCTCCGTAGTCGTAATCGAATGGATATTGTTATTATAACTGATGCCGTCAAACGTTATGCTCGCAGAAAAGATAAAAATCTAGATATACTTATGCAAATGGCAGAGATATTTCACGTTACTAAAATGATTAGAAGTTATTTGGAGGTATTGCTATAAAATCATCACTATAAAATACTAATTTGAGATCACAAATTGCGATCACAATAAAATATTTAACAATTCAAAACATTTATGGTATAATAATTTTAAAGGTGAAAATATGGGAAATGAGTTAATAGCAAACACAATAGAAGACAAGATTTACACAATCAGAGGGCAAAAAGTTATGCTTGATCGTGATTTAGCTGAATTATATGGTGTTAAAGTTTGGAGATTAAATGAAGCTGTCAAACGTAATCTTAAGCGTTTCCCACCTAATTTTATGTTTCAATTAACAGATGATGAATGGAATAATCTAAGATCGCAAATTGCGATCTTTAATCAAGATATTAGAAAATATAAGCCTTATGCCTTTACTGAACATGGTATTTTGATGTTATCAAGTGTATTAAATTCTGATGTAGCAATCGAAATTAATATACAAATAATGAAAATATTTGTGCGTATGCGTCAATATGTGATAGAGCAATCTTCTAAAGATACTAGAATAGATGAACTCTCTAAACTCTTAATGCTCCATATTGAAAACAATGATAATAAATTTACAGAATATGATGAAGCAATAAATCAAATTATTCTGGCACTTAATAATTTGATAGAGCAGCCCAAAGAAACAAAAAAGATAGGTTTTGATATGGATAATTTAGAATAAGACGAATTCTTATTTATGAAATAACAAGTTTATAATTAATTTGCTTTTTATCGTTGTGTGTATTATATTATAGATCTTTATTATTGAATAACAAACTTTACTCAATAATACAAACAAATAGTGGTATAAAATTATATGTTTAATTCTGTTAATTAAGAGAGGAGTAGGAAAATGAGCATAATGGAAATACAATTTCCAATAGGTGAAGGTGGATTACATTTGGGACTTATTGGTAAGACTGCTTATATTTATGATTGTGGATGTTGTTGTTCATATATAAAAAAATCACAATTGTATATTTTATATTTTAACGAAATCAAAGAACTACTCGAAAACAAAGAAATAAAAGACTTGAAAATTTATATTTCTCACATGCATGAAGATCATTGTAATTTATTATCAGAATTCCTTAACGTTATTAAATCCAATAAAAAACTTAAAATAGAAATATTTATACCTAAAATAACTTCACCAGAAAAGGTGTTTTTTTTTACTAACTAGTGGAGTTTCTAAGAACACATATAACGATTACTACCGGTCATTGCGCGACTTTAGAGGATTTTTTAGAGATAATGATAATATAAGTGTAATCGAAATAGAAAATACACCAATGGAAAAAATTAATGGAGAGAATGGATATTCCGAACTAAAAGAGCTATCTAATAATGTGATTTGGGTATTAGATCCATTTAAGATGGACAACGATATAAATGATAGCGATTTTGAAGAATTTCTAAATGAACTAGGGATAGAAAGTGTAGATAGTTTATTAGATATGTTAAATGAATATAAAACAGCAAGTGAAATGAACTTAGCATATAGAAGACATATAATAAAAAACAAAAATTTCCACAGCACTATGATATGCTTATACTCTGGACTATCATCTAATTTCACAGGAGAAGTAGAATCATATCACTTATACAATAGGTATTATTGCCATTACCCTCATATTCCGTATGCTCGTGTTCGTGCTGGTTGGTTACATACGGGAGATGCAGAATTACGCAAGTTATCTGATACAGATTTTTTTAAATATTATAAAAATTATATTCCCAATATTGGAGTAATGCAAATTCCACATCATGGATCAAGGAAAAACCATGATTCTAGTCTTATAAAAATGTTTAATAATTTAGAGAAAAAAATCTTATATTTTACACATTCTATAAGTGGTGGTCACGCCAAACCCAATGTTGTTGATATAAATGCACCAATTCATCCTGTATCTGAATATAATTTTACTAAAATAATTATCGAGTATGAAATCTATTTTTAACAATAAAATTTCAAATCAATAAATCATCAAAAGACAATTCAGAGTGAGTATACATATCAAGAGTAATAGCAGTTGTAGAGTGTCCAAGATATTTACTAACTCCCTTTATATTCCCCGTTTTCTTTATTCTTTCAGTTGCGAAAAAATGTCTAAAAGAATGAGCAGAAAAAGACTTTTTAAATAAATCATCTCTATTATTCAAAACCTTTTTTGATAATCTTTCAATTTGGGTAGATGTCGCTGTTCTACTTAATTTAGTATGTTTTGTATTTTCAAATAAGAAAACAGAGCCTTTAAACTCTTGTATAATTTGATTAAATAATTCTTTTGATACCTTTATTATTCTCTCTTTGTTGCCTTTACCAGTTATCTTTATTTCAACATATTTTTCTAATTCTTTACAATCGACTATTTGTATATTTATCATTTCACTAACACGGCAACCAGTGAAAATAAGAAATTGAATTATAAGAGATGTCCTTTTAGTTGCTTTGTTGAGTAATAAATCAATCTCATTTTTCTTTATTAGTTTGTCTTTGTCAACGGCTCTACTATTGACTTTAAACTTTGTTATCTCTTTCAATTTTTCATTTAAGAAATATCTTTTAGAAATGTCTAACTCCATTTTAAACATCTCTTTAATTCTTTTTTTCAACGCAAAGAGTAGACTATTTTTATAATTCCCCGAATAATTTTGACTATTAAGAAAATCAATATAGCCTTGTATATTATCAAAAGAGAAATCATCTTTACCAGTGGACAAAATATAATCATAAAACTTCTTAAACTTTTCTGAGTAGTTATCTTGTATAGAGTTTAATATTTCTAATTTGTTGTCTTTGCTGCTTAAAATTAAATCGCTCATAAAAACCGCCTGCCCTTTTATTGTAGACAGAATTTAACTTTTGTCTACAATAAACAATACTATTTTTTTAAAATAATGTCAAAATATTTTTAAAAAAACTTGAAATATTTTATTTTTCTTGGTAAAATATTATAAAATTATTATATAAAAAAAGGAGTTATTTTATGAACAAAAAAACAATGACTACAAAAGAAAAAACGGAAATAAAAACTAAAAAAGATTTGAAAGTTGTAGCTATGCTTGATGAAGCAACCAAAAAGAAATTAGACTTTTTATGTTATAGAGATGATAGAAATATGTCTAATATGATCTTGTATTTAATCAACAAAGAGTATAGAGAGTATGAAAACAATTTTGATGAAGCGTTGAAATTAAAAGGCAAGATACATTCGTGGGAGGGTGATCCTGAAGAAATGAGTGAAAATAGGATAGACTATGATAATAATTGATTCTAATATTTGGATGGACTTCTTTAAAAACAAAGAAAATGAGGAGACAAAAGAATTAGGTTATTTATTAAGAAATAAAATAGATGTAGGCTCTAATTCTCTTATTGTAATTGAAGTCATACAAAGTTTAACGGATGACAAAGAATATAGACAAATACGGCATATTCTAAATACTTTCAAGATATATGAGATAAATAATAATATGATTATGAAAGCAGGGGAAATATTTAGGACTTGTATAAAAGGGATAAAAACAAGAGACGGTGTCATAAAAGGTAAAACTCTTAAAACTACTGATTGCATTATTGCGAGTCAGTGCATAGAAAACGATTTACCAATATTTACAAGAGATAAACATTTTAAGATAATGCAAGAGTTCTTTCCAGAATTAAAAATTTACAAAGGATAAAAAATATATTAGTAATGCAATATTATATTGATTTTTATTTTAAATAGATTATAAAGGTTTTTAAGAGGTTTTATACCTATGGATACAAACGATGATAATGATTTAAAAGAATTATTTATTAAAGAAGTTTTAAATCAAATAGGTTATGTTAGCTGGCTCTATCCTGATTTTAATTGTAGTTTTGATATAAATACATTGTTCCATCAAAAGACAGATGTTATAGAAAAAATCAATGATATGATAGTAAAATTAGAGGCAACATACAATTCTTTTTTTTCTATTTATGATTTTTGTGATGATGAAGAATTTGACAATTGCTTCGATTATTGCAAAGAGAATAATTCAGCAATAGCCAATGAGATTTTTTATGAACGTGCATCAATAATAGAAAGTTTTTCAGATGATTATAATAATGAGTTTGACTTGCTACTAGATAAATATATTGATAAAGTAAATAGCATAGTAAATACTACAGAAACTCTATCAAAAGGTCAAAAAAGAAGCATAGTTGAAAAATTAAAATCAATAAAAGATTTTATCGAAAAAAGAGATACAGAAACAAAAAATATAATAATTCCTAATGAGCTTGATGTAAATGGTAATGAACGAGATATTGAAAGTGAATTAGTTAAAGAAGATGAGAAAGATGAGTATGAAAATGAAAAATGTTATGTGCCAATACCGATTATTAGCGAAAATAAAGATTGGTTTTATGTTATAATTTATTTTATAGATAGGACATGCAAAAAACATGGGGGTGAATGTCAAATAAAGAATAGGACACTTTCTAAATGGATAGGGTATAAAGTAGGCACAAATACTATAGACGACTATATAGAAAAAGCGGATAAACAAGGACTTATTGGAAGACGATGGGAGTATATACATTCAAAAGAAGGAATAAAAAAAATACGATGGTTTAAGTCGCTTTTTAAAAGTTATAGAAAACTTTTTAAAAATGAAACAATTAACATTCCAATAAAGGTATATATGCATCCTGATTTAACAATAACAGCTTGCAGAGTTTACGGGCTTATACTGAAACATGCCAATAAAAATAAAGACGGGGAATGTGATAAAAGTTGCAGAGAAATAGCGGAAGAATTAGGATTAAAAATAGACAAAAACGGACGTAATCAAAGTGTAGAAAGAATATCTAATAAATTAGAAGAGATCGGTTTTATAATATATAAAGACAAAAAAAACGGAGTAGTAAATAAAGTTATCCCAACAGAAAATATAGTAACAAAAGAAGTAAAAGATGATTGTAGAGATAAATTTAATTATCTTATCATTAAGTATCCAAAAATACAAAATGCGGGAATAGATTTCTTTAAAAAACTTAGTAATGCGAAAGATGATACCGAAAGATATGAGATTATAAAAGCATCTGGATTTTTATAGACAATTAAAAATTAAACTTTAATAAAAGGATTAAAAAAAATGACACCAAATGAAGTATTTGATTATATTGATAGCCTCAAAGATGGAATATATAAAATCTTTTACGATGCAACTGAAAGGGCTTTTGATAATGACAAAACATTTTTTAGTAAAGCATTAGGCGGAGAAGTTCCAAAATATTTAGTTTTTGATGACCTACCAACTTCTCAAAAAAAAATACTTATATATCTTTTTATAAATGAAAATGCAAAGGAAGAAGTATTGGATAAAAAATATAATCCTAGTAATCTAATAATAAGAAAATCAAAAGACAATATAACAGAAATTAAACAAAATAATAAATTAGATAAATCAACAGATGATATTTTAGAAAATGATAGCCCAAATAATAATTCAAATAATAGCCAATTAGAATTATTTGAGGATTTAAAAGAGATGTAATAAAAACTATTTGACAAATAAATAATTAAATAATATAACTAGCGTATAAGTGGCGACGGGCTTTATACAGGTCACGTTGTTTTTTAAAAAAGAGAAAGAAAAGTAAAAATTCTTTCTCTTTTTTTTGCTCATAACAAACCCAACCCGTGACTGAAATTACAAGACACAAAACAAAACAACCCGTGACTGAAATTACAAGACACCCGTGACTGAAACTACAGATATAATAATTTGAGTAGTTTTAATAATATAAGTGGCTCTGGACATTACCAGGTCACGACTGGGTTCTCAGTAAAGAAGCAAATTGTATTAATCTAAATAATGTTTTGATATTTTTAATAATATTATGTTATAATACAACCAACATTGAAAAAGGAGAAATATTTATAAGTTTTAAAAGCAATTAAAATTATACATTTTTATAGATGATGATTTAAATAAAAAGGGATTTCCACCCCTTAAAAGTCATTCTCGTTTCTATAGTCCTCAAGCTTTAGGTTGAGCCTGCATTTATTGTAATGGGCTGACCTACTCTTTAAAGTATAGAAGCTTGAGGCAGAATAGGTTGGTGTGGAAACCTTACAAATTAGACGCAGGCTTTACACTTAAAATCAAGTCTTATTTAATTTCAAATCTTTTTATTAACAAATCCTCATTTTAGTTTTGGCAATGGTTTCTCTTTTGGCTTTTCGTAGTAAAGGTTATAAAAAGAGAAATTAAGATATTAGTTTAATTTAATTTTAATTAAAGGAGATTTTTATGAGTTTTAAAAAATTAACAAAAGGGTTGTATATCTATTTTGGAGTTGTTATTTTTATGGTATTGCTTTTTTCTGTTTGTGGTATGGTTGATAAGAACTCGAATAGTTCTAGTTCAAATGATATATCAAATTCAAATGATGTATCAAAAACGGAGTCTGGCTTAATTGGTAAATGGGAACTTATAATGACAATAGATGATTGGTCTATGGAGATCAAGAACGATAACACTATAAAATGTGAAAATAAAGGTTACGGCGTAATGGATGGTGCTGGAAATAAAATAGATTTTACAAAAACTTTTGAAGGGAAAATAATAAATATAAACTCAACTGCTAGGCAGTTTGTTATAAAAGGTTCTTCGGTTTATAATGATTCTTATTACAACAGAAATAATCAATCAGCTTGGGCAAATATTGTTCCATATTATCTATCAGATGATAAACAAGAGCTAATTATACTTGATCCATTTTCTGGTAGCCCATTAGGAGCTCCCTTTTTAAAGAAATAACTAATTATTTAAAACCATAGATATAAGTTTTAAAAATCCTCTTGTGTGGCAGATTGCCTATTAGCATAAAATAGGTCTATTTTAGGGGTCATAGGGGGGATTGTTTTTATATCAAAAAAGAGTTTAAATCAAATAAAATAGATTAAAATGTATTATTCTATTATTTAAATATCAACATTGAAATTCAATAGTGTTTTATGCGTTTGGTGAAGTGTTTATGATTGAGAGACAAGCCATTTTTTTATTACTTTTTTGTCTGCAAAATTAATTAAATAAATCAAAAAAGTTTAATAAAAATCTTGAAGTTTTTTTTAAAAAATGTGATAATCTAAAAGTGAACTAAAATAGAAATAATGGTATAATAAAAGTATAATAATATAACATTTTTATTATACTAATGTAATACCTAAAGAGAGGTGAAAAATGATTAAATGTATTGCAATACATCAACTTAAAGGGGGGCAGGGGAAAACTACTTTAAGTGGTAATATTGCTTACTGTTTAGGTTTAAAAAATAAGAAGACAATTTTAGTAGATTGTGATATTCAAGCCAATTTAACAAGCTGGTTAGTAAGAGACAAATTTGATTATGAATTAGCCGATGTATTACAAGGTAAAATTGAAGTTATAAATGCTATTATTCAGATTAGAGATAACCTTTTTATACTACCAAGCAAGAAAAGAGATAGTGAATTAAAGCTTTATGGAGAGACTAAATTATTTCAAGAACCATTTGTTTTTGAGGACTTAAATGTTGAATTACAAAAACTTGGTTTTTCTTTTGCTATTTACGATTTAGCTCCAAGTATTAGTCAATTAGAAAGATGTGTATTGTTAGCTTGTAATGAGGTTATAACTCCTATTGTTCCAGAATATTTTGGGTTTGAGGGAATAGAATTGTTTTATAATGAACTCAAAAAGGTAAATAAATCATATAAGAAAAACATAAGGCATAATAAGATTATAGTAAATATGGTAAATGATAGTTTTACTACCCATAAGCAATATTTAGAGTTATTGAATGATACAAAGAATTATATAGTCTATAAAATAAAACAAGATCGAAAGATTGCAGATAGTCAAAAGAACTATGAGACGATATTTGAATACTATCCTAAAAGTCATTCAATAGCAGAATTAGAAAAAATCGCAGAAGATTTATTGTAAAAAAAGGGGGAATATATGGGTATTAAAAAAAACGATGGACTTGATAATCAAAAAGAAAATATGGAATTTTTAAAAGATGCTAAAGAGAAAAAAACGTCTTTAAAATTGGATGTAAATATTGTTGTTAAAATCAGTCAAAAACATAAAGAGATACTCGATGACTATTTTAAAAACTCAAAGGGTATTAGTTTAAGTGGTGGTATTAGACAATTAATTTTTGACTTTATGAAGAATAACAATTTGATTTGATTCTCTCTTTTATTTTAATGCCACCTAGTGACGTATTACTGACATTATATCTTAATTTAGTAAATTTGACTAGTAAATTAAACTAGTATAGTATTATTTTAAACTTTTATCTACATCTTCATAAATTGTTTCCCGCTTACCAACTGCAACGATGTAAACAATCAATTTATCATCTTGTATATCTACAATTACTCTATATTTTCCAATTCTATAAGATGTAAAACCGACCAGATTTTCATCAAGCCCTTTCCCAAAAGCTCTTGGATTTTCTGAACTAACTACTTTTTTTAAATATTCATTTATTCGTGATTTAACAGAACTATCTAGTTTATTAAACATCTTTTCTGCTTTTTTACTCCACTGAACTTTATAATAAGCCATTTTTACGCATTACTTCCTCGTGTGGTATAGTTTCTTCTCCTGCTTTTATACGCTCCGATTGTTCTCTTGCTTCTGCTAAATCTTCTATATCCTCGATATACCTTTCGATTTTTTTATTAATTTTTTTGATGTAATAGTCTTTTGATTTACCAATTTTTTCTAATGCCACATCTAATCTTTCTAACCTTTCTTTTTGTATTGCTGACATAGTATTTACCTCTCTTTAAAAAATATTATTTTAAACTTTTATCTACATCTTCATAAATTGTTTCCTGCTTGCCAACTGCAACGATATAAACAATCAATTTATCATCTTGTATATCTACAATAATTCTATATTTTCCAACTCTATAAGACCAAAAACCTGTTAAGTTTTTCTCTAGTGCCTTTCCAAAAGCTCTTGGATTTTCCGAACTAACTACTTTTTTTAAATATTTATTTATCTGTAATTTGATGGGGTTGGATAATTTGTCAAAACTTTTTTCCGCTTTTGCTTTCCATTCAATTTTATAATAAGCCATTTTTTCGCATTACTTCCTCATGTGGTATAGTTGGTGATGTGTCTGACAAACTTTCTCTTGCCTCTGCTAAATCTTCCAAATCCTCTATGTATCGGGCAACTTTTTTTCTAATCCTTGTTATGTAATAATTTTGTTCTTCTTTTTTTTGTTTCTTAATAGCTTGTTCTAATTGTTCTAATTGTTCTTCTAATAAAACAGACATACTATTTACCTCTCTTTAAAAAGTATATGTTATAGTAATTATAGTCAATAAAAAACAAAAAATCAATATAAAACTGAGCACAATAATATGATCAGTTCACTAATTCCATTATTGCCACCTTAATTCGATGTTGCTGTTTTCTGCTTCTATTTTTTTTAGAAGTTTATACATTTCCTCTGCATCTTTTGTGTATGCAGTTAATTCTTTGAGAAAATTTTCAAACATAGTTTTATTGATCCAAACATCTTTACCAACTACTACCGTATTACCACTTATTATAGCAAGTGATATAATAAAGTTACCAGTCTCATATTTCGGTATATAATACACTTTCTTTTCTTGAGAAAATCCTATTACCACCACCAACATAAACACTAAAATCATCATTATTTTTTTCATCTCGACCTCCTGTTTTTATATAACCAAAAATCAGAAAAACCCTAATATAGCCCTTCTTTTTTTCTCTCTATTATTTGTTCTACTTTAAAAGGATATATCTTATATTTTCTTGCTATTTCCTCGATTGGGACTTCATCCAGATAATCCTTATAAACCTCGCTATTCACTAAAATATTTTTCATTTAACATAATTTGGGCGTTTATATATCTAATGAAGTGGTCTAGCTAATATCCATTTCCCGTTTAATTTAACATTGACCCATTTAATATTAAACGTTCCTTCTTCAAATAATCTTTGGGTATTATGATAAACAGTTATATCTTCATATTTAAAATCAATTATTATTTTACCAGTTGTATCTATAAAACCCCATTTACCATTTAGCATTGTAGGTAATAATCCATCTTCAATAAAAATTTCTGTGCCATTCGTAAAACGGACACCTATTTTGTCATAGATAAAAGGAACAATTATGCTACCAGTCTTGTTAAGAATACCATATTTGTTATTAGATTTTACTATATCAAAATCGGG
>Ga0268262_10002641_pt1 | contig 20461 bp, 18 predicted proteins | sample TergutNc150P3_FD_190354 | JGI IMG/M metagenome (GOLD analysis project Ga0268262, IMG submission 190354) | Nasutitermes corniger P3 segment gut microbial community from laboratory colony in Florida, USA - Nc150 P3 (SPAdes) (version 2) | ecosystem: Host-associated > Arthropoda: Insects >... | reverse complement strand
TTTAGAGATTCACCTATTTTGATAATTATGTTTACTTTCGGTTTAATTCGATTATACTCTATCATTGTAAGGAAAAATAGAGAATGTTTGTTTTATGACAGCCTTTTATTTGCAGGAATAGGATACGTTTTTGCTTTTTTTGTATTACATTTTAATAAAAATTATTATTTTTTACCTTCTATAATATTATTTCTACCATCAATTGTTTATTGGATAAAATATTCATCTCGTAACCTTCGCGCTTTTTCTGTAGCTCTGTTTACTATCTTGTTAATATACACATATAATTGTGGGTACACAATAGAACAACATATAAGGCGTATTTTGCAATACAGACAGGAAGTTATGCCATATATGGTAAATTTGTTTCAAGACCATAATGACGGTAAGAAATTTATCTGGTACGAATCAGACAATAGGGCAACGGATGATACTACTTACATAATATTAAGATATTGTTCAAAGTACGAGAAAAATATGTTATTAAATTATATTAATAAAAGTGAAGGAATAGATTTTTTTGTGGTGGAGAAAAATATGGATAACATCACTATGGATCAAAATATATTGTTTTTTTACCCTATTGATAATGATCAAAATCAGCCTATGCAGGATAAATTGGTTAAAAAACTGCAAGATAATAATTTTGTGCTATATAAAGATGCTTATGGAGTTTTGATTTACAAGCAGCATTGATTTTTCAAAAATTATAAGAATTGTTTTTAAGCTACCCCCATAAGAGTAAATTTACTATATTCATAAGCTATGGTAAAAATTAATTTTGCTTATATAAAAGAAATTGGCAAGAAAATAGACAAAGAAACCGCTTTTACTTGCATTTTAGCGTTTCCCTTTGTGATTTATGCTTTTGTGGAATTGTGCCTTAGGATTAATTACGAGCTTTCGGGGGTATATACTTGGGATACTACAATTTATTGGGCTGTTGGTAGAGGAATAGTTAATGGAATTGCTCCTTGGAGCGGGCTTTGGGACGTTAAACCACCCGGAATGTTTCTTTTAAGCGCAATTTCTTTAAAAATTTTTGACAGTCCTGTTTTAACGAATTTCTCTCAAGTATTTGTTTTGATTTTAACAGCCGTTGTTCCCATTACCGCTTATTTTCTGTTGTCAAGCCATCGTTCTGTTACAAAACTTGCTTTTTCTCTGCTTTCTGGATTGATGTTGTCTTTGTACAGCGCTGAACGTTCTGGCGAAGTTCAAATAGAATCTTTTGGTGCAGCTTTTGCTTGCATAGCGGTGTTTGCAATGGCAGTGCCAGATTTTGAGAAAAGAAAAATATTATGGACATCTCTTACTGCTATTGGAATGTTAGGTGCTTGTGGATTTAAAGAACCATTTTTATTTCCGCTCTTTGGAGTTTCCTTGATTTTTTGCAAAGATATAAAAGACTGGCTTTACCGTTTTGCTTTGCCCTTGGCTATTGCTGTTGCGGTTGGAGTTTTGATTCTGCTGATTTGTGGTTGGCTAGGTGATTTTTTGCACTATCTTGAATATATGTCTTTTACCCGTATTTTTAGGCATGGTTCGCCACTGCGCAGAGCTATGGATTTCCACATTTTGTACAACGATATGAACGCATTTTCTTTTGGGCTTGGATTTTTTATATTTACCCTTTTATCTTTGCCATTTGTTTTGTTTTTTGCAAGTCCAAAATTATATGAAAAATCAGATGAATATAGCTCATTTTCTAAAATTTTATTCTTTGTGGTAGCTTTCTTTTTAGCTAATTATTCTGTTGGTTTAGCTGGAGAATATTTTAATCATTACTTTATATTTGCTTTGCCTTTTTACATGGCTTTAATTTTGCTTTTATTAAAAAAATGGAATAGAGAAAATTCTGGAATTGTTAAATTTGGTTTAGCAAGTTTTGTTTTTCTTGCAATAGCTACGGTTAACTTGCCAAATCTAAATTTGAATAAGCGAAGCGAAAATTTGAACAATTGGGCAAAAGAACCTAAGTTAGCCGCAGCCTATTTGGATTCCAAAATGGATGAATTTGGCATAGACAGATATACTTTTATTGGTTCCAATGGTCCAATAATTTATGGTTGGACTAAACATTCTCCAAATGGTCCGTATTTCGTTCAGTTTGATTTTTGGTTTAGAGAGATACCAGGTTTTAAAGATTCTGTAATGTCTAACATAAAAAATGCCGATGTTGTAGTGGTTTCTCATATGTGGGGAGAAATTGAATGGGAGGCAAATCAAATTTTAGAGGCATCTTTTGCAGAAGAACAGCAGATTCATGGGTACAGGGTGTATTTCCGCAAAAATAAAATGACGAGGGAGTAATGTATTTATCCTTAATAATTCCTTGTTTTAATGAAGAAAGCAGCATACCTTTATTTTACGATGAAATAATTAAGGTACTAAAATCCGTGAACGAACAAATGGAGTTTATATTTGTTGATGATGGTTCAAAAGACAATACCTTGAATGTTTTGCGAGAGCTTGGGAACAAAGATAGCCGTGTGCATTATGTTTCTTTTTCACGCAATTTTGGCAAAGAAGCGGCTATGGTTGCAGGGTTGCAAACAGCTAAGGGCAAATATGTAGTGATATTAGATGCAGATTTGCAGCACCCTCCGTCTATGATTCCTAAAATGTTGGAAACAGCTATAAACGAAAAATACGACTGCATTGTGGCTAAAAGAAATAGAAAGGGCGATCCATTTTTACGGTCATTCTTCGCTAAATGTTTTTATCGCATAATATCAATGCTTGCAGGGATAGAAATGGTAGATGGGGCAGGTGATTTTCGCCTGATGACAGACGTTTATGTTAAGGCGATATTAAAGTTAGAAGAGAGAAATCGTTTTTCAAAAGGTATTTATCCTTGGATAGGTTTTAGAACAAAATATATTGAATATGAAAATGTAGAACGAGCAGTAGGTACAACAAAATGGTCTTTTTTTAAGTTGTTTTCTTATTCGTTGGATGGAATAACAGCTTTTTCCACAAAGTTGCTTCAGTTAGCATCAATAATGGGAATACTTTCTTTTTGTTTTTCTATTGCCTTATTTATTCTGCTTGTTATACGCAAATTATATTTTGGCGTTCCCGTTGACGGCTGGACAACTATAGTTTGCCTTATTATATTTTTCAGCGGTATTATTCTTTTATCAATAGGAATTTTAGGTTATTATAATGCAAAAATGTACACGGAAATAAAACGTAGGCCACAATATCTTGTTAAGGAAGCTCAATGAAATTCGCAATGATTTTTGACGCAAAGTTTTTTAAGTTTATTCTTGTTGGAATAATCAATACTATTGTAGGCTCGGCTATAATGTTTTCACTTTACAATATAGCACATTTGAGTTATTGGGTTTCCTCTGCCTGCAATTACTTTTTTGCTAGTATTTTAAGTTTTTTTCTAAACAAATATTTCACATTTACCATAAGAGAATGGAGTTTGTTTATGGTAATTGCATTTATTTTAAATATCGCTCTTTCTTATTTTATTGCTTATGGGCTTGCAAAGCCTTTAATAAACTATTTTTTAAATAGCAAACCTCAAAACATTCGAGAAAATATCGCTTTATTTACTGGAATGTGCTTATTTACTGGTTTAAATTATCTGGGGCAGAGATTTGTGGTGTTTAATAAAAGAAAATATTTCTAAATTAAAACATGAATGAAAATGAAAAAAATTTTAAGTGAGCCTCTCCTTTATCTGCTACCCTTGCTTGTAGCAAGTTATTTTATAATTATCCCAGCTAAAATGGAAATTTCTGACGTTAAAATAACAAGAAACGATATAACAGAAGACATAAAATTGCCATGTTCGATTAATATGCCAGACGGAGAAATGTTTTTAATCTCTTATGATTTATTTATTAAAGATAAAAAAACTGCAAAATTTCATATAATGCCAGATGACTGCATAGAAGAAATTTTGATTAATGGCGAAAAATTTTCATTAGATGGTATTAGCGGGCTATGTGATTTTAATAAAGGTGTATATTTTGATTTTTCAAAATATGTTCAAGAAGATTTAAATCATTTTGAATTTCGTATGACAAATACCGGTGGGCCCGGGGGACTACGAATTGAAGCACCTTACAATGGATTTAAAGGTACCTCTTTAATGCAGCTTTTTTTTGTTTTTGTTTTTCTTTTTTCTACCCTCTTAATTTTAAGAAAATTTAGATTCAAATTTATGGTTATTTCAATTATATTGCTGGGAATAGTAGTGCGTTTAATTGCGTACACATATACAGGCCCTTTGCAAAATCCTTATGATGTAGATGCACATTTACAATACATACAAATAGTTGCCGAAGAAAAACGAGTGCCAAAAAGCAATGAAGGCTGGAGTACCTTCCATCCACCCTTGTATTACGTTGCCTCTGCCGTAATAAAAAACATTGCAGACAGATACGATTCTAACTTAACCAGTAGAATTTTACAGCAAGAAAGTCTTTTGATTTCTTTTGCAAGTGTTGTTTTGGCAGTAGCGTTAATAATCAATTTATTTGGAAATTGTTGGGCGGCGTATTTGGCTGCCCTTGTTTCTGTGCTTTGGCCTGGTTTTATTTTAGCGGCACCGCGAATAGGCAACGAGGGTTTGTTTTATTTTGGTGCTTTGTTTTGTATGCTTTTTGCGCAAAGATACTGGCGTTTGCATAAAAATTTGGACATACTTTTAGCTTCTCTTGGAGCCTCCATAGCTTTAGCAGCTAAATCTACAGGTTTTGTTATTTTAGGCGTTTGGGTTATTGTTTATATTTTGTGTGCATTGCGTTCTTTGAAAATTGGTTCCTTGAAAACATTGTTTGCCTCGGCATTCATAGTTGTGTTGTTTATAGGTTTTTCAAATTATAGAGCTATTGTTGATGTTTATGAAGGGAAAAAATATGAGTTGGTTGGGAATAACAGCGGTTTAAATGGCGGTTTGCGAGTTAATAACAATGCTGGCAATTATTTATATTTTAATTTAGAAGACTATTTGCTTAATCCTTATACTTCTCCTTGGACTGATAACGGTGGGCGGCAATATTATTGGAATTATGCCTTGAAAACATCTCTGTTTGGAGAATTTAGATTTTGGAATTCTCCTCTTGGATATACATTCGCAACAATTTTAAGCCTCCTTGCTTTGCTTATTTTTGTGCTAGCTTTGTGGGGCATAATACACGCAAAATTCAAGGATTTGCCACCTTTGCTTTTTGTGATATTTTTATTCGCCGCACATATTTATTTACGGATTATTTCTCCTTATTCGTGTTCAAACGATTTCCGTTATATTTTCCCAGCATTGTTCCCTCTTGTTTATTTTTCTGTGCGCGGAGTGCAAATTTTGGAAAATTCACGGCTTAGAAAACTCTCTTACATAAGTATGCTTTCTTTTGCCGCTTTATCTTTTACGGTTATTGTTGTGCGGGCAATTTAACCACCCTCATTCCATACACAGGCCCTTCTTCCCTTTCCCTGTACAAGCCCACCGCTTTCACAAAATGCGGAGCGAGTTCAAAAGTTGCATACATGGAATTAGACTGCCCATAAAGCCACTCGCCAACATCTTCGTTTAATTTTTCTATTTCGCCGTTTTCTTTTGCCTGCTGCCATTCTTCTTTGGTTGGTAAACGATAACCGGAGCGATTTTCCAAAACTTTTATATTTGAGAGCCAAAAAAGAGAATCCTCTGTGAAGATTATTTTATCATATTGATAAAGCGTGTCTAAGCCCTCTTCTAGAGACATTTTATTGCACAGGAGAATTGCATCGTAATAACTTATGCCCGTATAAGAAAGCTCATATTTGCCAATTTGCCAAACTGAACCACCCGAACTAGAAGAAGCCTCCATTTCCGAGCTAGAAGAAATTTCTTCTCCCACAGGAATTTCCATATACTCCAACTGCATACAAGCGATTAAAACCAAACCGCTCGCCATTAGTATTTTTTTCATATCCACATCTCCCATTTAAAAGGTTCAAGATTTTTATTGCCAAGCCAAAAGTTTTCGGAGAGTTTATTGCTGATAATATTACCCTCTGCTTTTGTGCTGAATTTTATTTTTATTTTGAAAGGAAATTTTTCCGTGATAAAATTCTTTTTCCTTTTCAATTCAATGCTGCGTTCCAGTGAAATGCCTTCAACTTCCACGCGCATAGCCTCTGTTATGCCCCAGCAGAATTTCCCCAAAAGTTCTGAGTTATTCAAATTTGCCTTGCCCAAAATAATTGGAGCGGGATTTTTAATTCTGAGCGGTTCAAAACAATAAACTGATATTTGAGCATTTGGAAACATTTTTGAAAAAAAGCGTCTCAAATATTCTGGCGAGAATTTCTCATTGTAAGAAGCAAAGCGATTTTTCCATTTTTCATTTCCCAGCTTTTCCAAGAAAAAAGGACTTTTCTCCAAAATGGCATCAAACCTCAGCATTGATATTTTGTGCTGCAATGAGTTCAAAAATTCTGAGAGTTCAAGGGAATTTTCATTTTCTGTTCTTATGCCTCTCAAAAAATTATCTGGCAGGGGAGAGTCTGCGCCTGTTAAGCTCATTTCGTTCACGGCGAGCAGAACTTCGTTTTCTTTGGTTTCTGCAAAGTCTATATCCCCAAGCGGGTGTTTTAGCGAGTTGCTCGCGACTATGCGGAGTTTTTTGCCGCTTTTCTTTAAATAAAAATTGAATACCCATTCAAAAAAAGAACTCTTTATTCCCATTTTAACTCCATTCCAAAGGGTTCAATTCGCAAAACGAGTTCAACCAGTATATTGCATATAAAAATTTTTTTGAATAGGGAAAAAAGCATTTCTCCAAATACCTTTAAAATTCCGTGGTTGTCTATGGAACTCAAGTTCATGATTATTTTTATGTTTGCCGCAGGGACAAGGCAGCCTTTGTGCACTGCGCTTTTGTTTTGCAAAGAGAGGCTTTTTATGCTCTGCACCAAAAAGTTGCGTTTTCCCTGTGCGTTCCAAAGCTGTGTTTCAAGTGCATTTTTTAGAGCATTGCCTTCAAAAAATTGCAGATAGTTTTTTTGCAAGAGGGCTAGAATTTGCCACTCCCACGATTTGCTGGCTTGTGGCGGCAAATATGGAGTGGCTTTCAGCACGGAATAAATTTCGCACATTTGCATTGCAGCATTTTTTGCCCCAAAAGGAGAACCCTGTTCAACCGCCGCCTCGCTTCCATCGCAAACAAGGGCAGATATGGAGAGCGTATCTGTGTTAGCGGGCAAGTTTGCAAAACTTATTTTTTCTAAGCCGTTGTAGCGATGCTGAATTTCTTTGAAATTTGCCTCTCCTGCATTCCCAGCCAAAACACTGCACAGCTTTAATATGCTTTGCCTTTTTTCCAGTGCAAAAATTTTCGCTTCTATATCGCCGTAGTTTATTAGAATTGGTTCCAAATTTTGCTCAAAGGAATTTTCTATTGGCAAAACATTTATTTTAAAATTTTCTGCGCTTATGTTAGAAAAAATTTCTTTTGGGATTTTTTTTGAAAAGCGAAGTTTGCCGGGCAGTTCTTCCATATAAATATAGCGGAATTTTTCTTCAAAGCAAAAAAAGTCCCTGCAAAGTTCCCAAGGGTTTTGCGGTTTTGCAACTATATAGGGCTTGGGGGAGTGGCTCGCATATTCCAAGATTAAGTGCCACAAATTCCATGCAAATTCGCTTTCGCCATCAATGTAAATAATCCAAGGTCCGCTGCCGCTGCTTTCAAATTCAATGCAGTCAAAGCCACCGGAATCTTGCACTGCTTTGGCAACTGTGATTTTTTGCGCGGGGTTTAATGTATGACTCCCTGCAACCCGCCAAAAGAACGGTTTTTCCCTTGGATTTTTGCTTTTGGAGCATAGCAGTGAGCCGCACGGGATTTCCCTTTTTTGGTTGTCGTTTGGCGAGGGTATAATTTGCGCAAGCGAGCGGCAAGGGAGCGGGAGCAGCAATTCTGGCGCAACGCTCTCAACAAAATCCCGTGCAATTTCATTTTCCGCCTCCGCCATATCTTGGCGAATCCTAGCGGTTAATGCCTCAAGCCCAGACAAAATTTCTGTTTGGTTCATAACGAACCTCATTTAAAGATAAAATAATTTTTTATCTGCCGATATAATAAAACGCTCCCCTAGGGTTAAATATAGTAATTACTATTTTTGGGAAATCATGTCCCTAGTCCCTAGTCCCTTGTCCCAAGCACTAAATTTAATTCTAAAACTTCTTGTGCTCTCTTGGCGGGTGAAATTTGAAAAGCCTTTGCCAGAGGGTTCTGTGGTGATAGGTTTGTGGCATCAGGATTTGCCGGCTTGCCTTGCGGCTTTTAAACGGAGGAATATAGCGGTTTTGATAAGCAAAAGCGATGATGGAACTAAGTTTGCAAAACTCTCCAAAAGCCTTGGATATGATGTTTTTAGAGGGTCGGGGAGCAGAGGGCAAAGCGAGGTTAGGCATTTATTGAAGGCTTTGGGGGAAGGTCGCTCGGCGGGCATGGCATTGGACGGCCCAAAGGGGCCTGCACTCGTGGCAAAATCCGGTGCGGAGTGGCTCTCTCGCAAGGCTTTGGTGCCGCTTGTGGAGGTTGCTGTGAAATATAGCTGCGCCATTAGGCTAAAAAAATCTTGGGACAAAACCTTTATCCCTCTTCCGTTTAGCAGAGTTTTTATTTTCTATAAGTAGCCACTATTAACTCTGAATTTCGTTGTGGCGTTCCCCCCGTTAGCTCTCCGAGCGGAAAAAACGGGGGGACGAATGGTGATTTTTGTTAAAAAATCTCCATTCAAGGGGGGATTTACTATATTAGTGAATAAAATGACGTTTTGGATTACAGGCAAGGGTGGGATGCTTGGGCAAGATTTGTGTGCTCTGGCAAAACGAGACTTTAAAATTTTTGAAAGCGACAAAGAGGTGGACATAACAAATGAAAATGCGGTGATGGATTATATCCACACAAATAAACCGAACATTATAATCAACTGCGCAGCATATACCGCTGTTGATAACGCAGAAACACAAACAGAACTGAACCACAAATTAAACGCCCTTGGCCCAGAGGTTCTTGGGAAATGCGCAGCGAAAGCCGGAATAGGCGTTGTGCATATTTCCACAGATTATGTTCTTAGCGGAAAGGCACCCGCACCGCTAACCGAAGATGCGCCCATAAACCCAATAAATGCCTACGGCAGCGCAAAAGCCAAAGGCGAAACCTTGCTCGCAAATTCAAACCCCTTGCACTGGATAGTTCGCACAGCTTGGCTTTTTGGAATAAAAGGAAAAAATTTTGTGAACTCAATGCTCTCCCTTATGAGAACAAAAGAGCAAATTTCCGTTGTGAGCGACCAATTTGGAAACCCAACCTGGACTTGCGACTTGGCAGCGGCTTTGCTGAAGATAGCAGAGAACCCCAAAAACCCCGGCATATATAATTTCACAAATGAGGGCATTGCGAGCTGGCACGAATTTGCTTTGGAAATACAAAAACAAGCTCTTGAGAAAAAACTGCTAACCAAAGCTATACCCGTGCTGCCAATTTCAAGCTCCGAGTGGAAGAGCGCAGCAAAACGCCCCTTGTGGTCTGCTTTGGATAAAACCAAAATAAAAGAGAATTTTAATGTGCAAGTACCTTTATGGCAAAATTCACTCTCCAAATATCTGGCTCTTGAAACATGAACGACTCCTGCAACGTAGTTTCTGCTTTTTGCACGGCTGCCGTTCAAAAGAGAATATTATTTTTATACGATAGTTTAAAAAATCAGGGACTTTTGCCCGCCGAAATAAACTATAGGCAGAGTAGTTTCAACACAAAAAACAATAATCTGTTCTTTGTTTCTTTTAACCAAAACACCAAGCCGGGCTTAGAGAACCTTATGAGCAGAATGGATTTCAAAAAAAACCAAATTGTCATTATTTCTTGCGAGGAGGAAAATTATTTTGATTTTGCGGTTGAGTACGGAATATGCAATATAGTGCATATAAACAGATTAGACGAAACAACATTGCTTGGAATAACCAAAAGATTTTTAAAACAAGATTTATGTTTGGAGCCTTTTTTTGAGCATAGGGAAAAAATTTTTGACAAGCAATATTTACTCTCTGGAAATATTTGCACACAAAATTTGATAGAAACAACTTTTGAAGATTTTATAAGCGAAATTCAGAGTCCTGTGAAAAATACATTCATAATAAATTGCCACGAACTTGTGACAAACGCTCTTGCTTATGGAGTTTTGGGGATAACTTTCAATGATAGAGATAAAAGAGTTCACGATATTGGAAAGTATGTGGATATTCCGGCTGGCAAAGAGATAACAATTCACTTGCTCATGAACGAAGATGAGTATGGAATATCTGTCACGGATAAATCTGGGACTTTAACCACAAAGAGAATTTTGGAGCGCATAAGGCGGCAGTGCATTGTTGCAGGGGAAACCATTCCGCAGGGTATAGAAGATTACACGGGGAGAGGGCTTGCCATTTTGAGCCACCACGGAACTTTGGTTTTTTCAATTAAGCCAAATGAATTCACATCTGTTTCTTTGATTAGCCACACCAAGGAGCCATTTGAAAAAAAGTTTATTTCCATTTTGGCAACGGAATTGTGATGCTTAAATCTGTTCTTTTGCTGTGCAGGGTTTGGAACGCTTTGTTTGCGGCGGGGGTGTGCGCGTATTCTTTTTTTATTGTTAGGAATAATTTTGAAATAAATTATTATGAGGTTCTCTTTCTCTCGCTTGGCTTATTTTTTTTGGTGTGTTTTGCCAATGCTCACAACGATATTATAGATTTTGAGATAGATAAAATAAACCGCCCAAAGAGACCCTTGCCCAGTGGCCGCGTTAGCATAAAGGCAGCTTACAGGTTGCTCGTCATTTTGTTTTTTTTCACCATGACTTTTAGCCTGCTTGCGGGGCTTAAATTTGCCTTTTTGTTTTTAGCCGCTGCCTATCTTTGCTTTGCATATAACAAATTGTTGAAAGGCTTGCCGCTGGTGGGGAATTTAACGGTTGCCTTGCTTTCAACAATGCCGGTGCTTATCCCCATGCTCAATTTTGGTACAACGCAGCCTAGTCTTTTAGTACTGGCATTTCTTGCCCTTATGCTCACTTTTGCGCGGGAAATAACAAAAGACATAGAAGATATGGAGGGTGATAAAGCAAAAAACCTAAAAACCTTTCCTTTGCTTGTTGGAGCGAATCATTCCCTTGCCCTTGTTTTCTTAATCCATTTTCAGTGCATTTTGCAAATTGCCATATTCAACCCCTTTTTGCTGATTTGGGCAGCCCCCTTTATGGCAATATCCATTATTTTTGCGGTTTTAAAGAAGTGGAATGTTTCCCAAAATATGCTTAAATTAGCAATGCTGGGGTGTTTGGCTGCCTTTTTGCCCCTTTAAAATCACATAAAAAAGCCCTTTTTGAGCTAATTTTCACAAAAAACTTTCCATATTAGTAAAAAATATCTATATTTATGTTGGGAGTACTATGACCATACCAGAGCAGCAACATCTCAAGCGAGAAGGCTATACAGAAGCAATGCGTTACATTGCCAACGCCAAAGACTATTTGCAAAAAGCAGGTATGGACGATAATGGTTGGTACAAAGACAAAAAATACATTCGCACTGCTTGTGGCACGGCATATAATGGAGTTTTAGAGGCTCTGAAAACTTATTTAAAGTTAAAAAATCCTGAAGTGCTTAAAACCAAGGAACGCAAAGACATTGATTTTTACAGAAGACATTTGGCAAAAGACAATAAAAAGACATTGAAAGCCTTGGAGACTGCGTATCACATTTTGCATATAAGCGGTTATTACGAGGGTGTTAAAGAACCAGATTTTATTAAACTAGGTTTTAAAAGCGCAAAGGAACTTATTGATTTAATCAAGCCGGTGGGGGCAGCACAATGACCCAGCAAGAACAGCAACATCTCAAGCAAAAAAGCTACGCAGAAGCTATGCGCTACATGGCTAATGCTAAGGACTATTTAAAAGTTGCTGGGAAAGATGAGAGAGATGAATCTCATTACAAAGACAAAAAATACGTACGCACGGCTTGCGGTACGGCTTATAATGGAGTTTTTATAGCACTTGATACCTTGCTGGAAATTAAAGGGGTTGAACTTCCAAAGAAAAAAACCAGAAGGACAATAGATTTTTACAGAGCGGCAATCAATAAAGACAGAAAATTGCTGAATGCTTTTAATACTGTTTACAATGTTTTGCATTTAAGTGGATATTATGATGGCGAAACCCACATAAAAGCCATACAAGCTGGATTTGAAATGGCGGTTGAGGTTATTAACAAAATTAAACCCGATTCGCGTCACGGACTTCACCCATACCCGGAGGCTCTATGAACCCCGTAAAAACGCTGTGTTTTACACTTTCCCTAGTTGCTTTGCTTGCTGCAAGTGCGGCAGCTCAAACCTTGTACTTTTACCCACCCGGAGATCCCAAATGGGTAGCGGGCAGGAGCTATATCTCGCAAGGCTCTGCGGCTACGGCTGTTGCGCTGGACTTGGTGACAACTGGAAATAAGTGCGGCTGGTATGAAGCTAAAATTCCCAGCAGTTCTCCGCTGAGGAACTTTGCTCAGTTTTGGCTTGGGAAACCCGGCATAGATAGAATTGGCCCAAATGGTATTTGGTCAAGGGATTTTGAGCCAACTGACGATTTTAGCGCTGTGGGTGGCGTTTTTAAACTAGGGGATATATTTGCCCATTTTAATAACCCAAGCAGTCTCTATTTTGTGGCAGAAGAAGTAGATGCAAACGATCCGTGGGCGGGCTGGTACACCACCGATCCCGCTATCGCAGATCCTAAAGAGTATAATGACGGAGGCCGTTGCAAATTTGAACTTGCAGCCTTTATTTACGATACAGATGCCTCTGTTCACCCGGATTTCAGCTGCGGTAGGTATGGTAAAGCGGGCGAAGGTCAAGGCAATGGTCCTAATACCTATGCAGAATGTCAATTCAACGGTCCAGGAGGTTACAACGGTGCTAAAGCCAATCTAAAACCCCAATGCACAGGTGTTGTTCAAGGCTTGGCAGCCCCAACTTTGAATGCTCAAACAAGGAAAATTGAATGTGGAAACTGCACAAAGAAGGGTTGCTGGACAAGTGCAGATTGGTTCAAAAAGGCTTTTGAACCCACTCAGGGCGTTAATGTTAGGCGTTGCTACGATATGCCATTTACTCAGGTGAAAAGTGGTGCCGCCGTGGGTAGTTTTGAATTTGACAGCGACACTAGGATAAGTACAATCGGTGGTAAGTTGATCGGCGGCTTTTTCCCTGAAGTTTTGACTTCAAGAGGCACAGATGATTATAGCAAGTGCACCACTTGCGATACCAAACGCGATGCAGATAGATTCCCTCCTCTTATAAGAGCAATAACTAAAGAAAGGTTTGATGCTTACGAGAGCAAAGAGGGCGATTTCAATGATGGAGACCATCCGCCGAGAAGTGCATTTGGTCAAACTGGCACCGAGGCTATTTACGATTGGACTGCAAGAGATACGGCACAATGGTTTTTGCACGGAACTACGGCAATCAAAAATGCTTATGGAGATAACACAACGTATGTCACCGCTTCCCAAGCAAATGAGCATTTCTGCTTTGAAAGCCATGCGGATTTTTACTATGATCCTTCTCAGGAGTTCTACTTCAGCGGTGATGATGATATTTGGGTTTATATAAACAACAAGCTGGTTATAGATTTGGGTGGTAATCACATGGCGGCTCCGGGTCACATAAAGTTGAGCACTATGACACCAGCTTTGGAAGAAGGCAAACTTTACCCCATAGATATATTCTTCTGCGATAAGCGTACCGCTAATTCCAATGTGCGCATAACAACCAATATGTATGTGGTGCAAAAGAGCGCTTTCAATCAAATGCCAGACAATTCCCAAAACGTTATGTGCGCAGCCATCACCGGCGGTGCTAGCTGCGAAAGCAAAATGAGCGGCAGCAAAGAAGGCGAGATGTGCGGCAAGCAACTTATAGATAACGATTACATCGTTGATTTCTTTATGGTAAACCGCGTGACCAAAGATACAATATATCTATCTGGCCCAGCTAGAGGTACAAACCAAAGGTATCCCGCTTGCACCGGAACCACCGATTTTAAATGCGGAAGCGGTCAAGGCATAACTGTGACCAATGCTGTTTATAAATGCGGTGGCTTTGGAAAGTGCAGAGGCAATCAAGAGGCAACTGCCAATGTTGGAATACAGGGGAGCTTTAATGTATATGCGCGCTTGATGAACAAAAATGGCACGCCTGTAACAGGTGCCAAAGATCTTTTGATAGATTCCTTTAAAGGCGAATCCAATGACCGCATAGTTTGGGGCACGTTGGCTGGTCAAAACAATACTGCGCCATTCACATTGAAAGATGCCTATGGCGGTGACTCCCGTAAAGAACAAAACGTGGTTGCTGGCAAATGGATACCCGTTTATATAAGCACTGGAAGCTGGGGAGGCGACAACGCATTTGAATATGACGATGATCCGGAAGTAGCTGGCCACGCTTACAAGCTCACGGTTTCTGGCGGCGCAGGGCTTACTATATACAAAGAAAAAGGTGGTTCTCCAATAGGCACAACCAGCGCAAGCGGAGCTCTCCCTGCAAGCGGAGTAGATACCCTTTGGGTAAAAGCAGATTACGATATAGGCGAAAAATCATTCTCTTTGAATGTGACTGGAGAGGGTTCCTCTTCGCCATCCATGATAATTAATGTTAAACAGCCAAGGCTTCAATTCAGAGATGGTGCCGATGGTGCAGCTATCAATAATCCAAGCGGCTGGGCTAAGTGGGGAGCAGGAGGAAAGCCCCCTGTTGTTGGCAACCCGCTAGATGTTTATATTGTGGCTATAGATCCGGTTACAGGTGGCATTTGCGACCACTGCAACTTCTCTATAACACAGAAAAGCGAATCTGTGGGCACCTGCAAAATTGGTATTGCCAGCCCAATTGTTCGTGGCGATAAATTATCGGTGGAAGGCGGCAAGCTGAGCACATATATGCGCGGCCAAGACGATACCGGCGCGGATGGATGCACTGCCACTTGGAAGATTTATGGAGAAAGCGATGAAACCAATGCTCAATGGACTCTGCTCAGATTCAGAGAGTCTCCGGTGCCTGTACCATTGGAAAATTACATTTACGATAGAAACGGCGATGGCATTGGAGATAAAGTTGAGATTAAATTCAACAAGTCTCTCATAAGCAAAGGCGATAGCTTGTATCCTATTATTTTGGAAATAGAATGGGAGAAAGGAAATCTGCATCATTTCTACTATAACGGTGGCTATACAGTGGAACAACTGAAAGACGCTGATTTTGTAAGGACTCTCTTCAAAAATCCAGCCTTCCTTTCGGCAAATGCTGCTTGGTGGAAAAACAGCGGTTACCTAATAGACAGTATAACGATAGTTATACCAAAAGATGCAAACGACCCAATAAAGTTCTCCAAGGATATTCTGACAACTGGAACGGGCAAAGTTTCTGCCTACATACCGTATATTGACACGGAATGCTCTGCGGTTAACTGCAATGTGGACAACGCGTTCTCGTATAGCACTAGCGCATACGACTTGAGAGACAAAATTTCGCCCATTATTGTTAAAGCCGAATATGTTTATGCTTCTAACAACAAAGGGGACTGCGAAGGCAACAAGAGTTGCAAAGAAACCTTTACCGTTTGGTTGTCTGAGGCTGTGTTTGCTGGTCCGGATGGCTCTGGAGATTTGGTAAAAAATCCCTTTAGCTATTGCTTAGGTCACAGCCAAGGCACGGCTTGCCCAACAGCCAAAATATCCGTAGAAGATAGACAACGCCAAGACTACAACAATAATAGCTGGCCTTGGGAACTGCCTAACACAGAAAGCAGTGCATATAGCGCTACCTACAAACAATCCAAAGGAAAAGACGTAATGGCTCCACCAAGTGCAGCCAAAGGCGATAGCGTTATTGAATTGATTTATTATGCCAACGGCACCAACGGCACAGTTCGCTCGCCAAAAGCAGACGACTGGGTAAAACTCCGTAGCGATTTCAAGGTATTCCAAGATGCTCAGGGCAACACATTCGCCCCACGTGAAAGAGGCGTGCTGATAACTGGAAGCAATCCTTCCAAGAAGAAGCCCATTCATATCAGCCAAATCAGGCCCGATGCTCCATCTCTAAATGGAACATTCGCAGATGGCGGCAGAGAGGGAGATCCATACTTCCCCAGCTGGATTGGCAAGGAAGCTAAGGAGTACGGCAGAGACAATCTGTTCAGACCCGGTAATATAACGGAATTTTTGCCTGTGCCCAAGCACATCAACAACACCAAAGACGTGATGCTCTACTACCCCAGCTCGGTAGGAACCCTCTTTGATATTGCTGATAACTTCCACAATGAAGTGGGCAAAGTCATCGGTGACACCATCGCCGGTGGCGAACCTCGCTACTACGTACCCACCACCCAAAATGCAGATGGAAGCTGGAATTGGAATGGTACTATGGAGCCGCTCAGCGAGGCTAATGTTGCAAATTTTGTAAGCATAAAGGCCAGTGCATATTACCACACCAATTTGGGCAATTACACTGCGCATAGAGACCCGGTTACCGCAAAGTGCACAGACAAAATATTCAGGAACGCCGAAGATGCTGGCAACTGCTACACCAACGAATACAACTACTATATGGCTTGGGACTTAAAGGACAACAAAGGCAGAGCCGTTGGAGCAGGTGCTTATGTGGGAATAAGCAAATTCCAGGTGGAATTACGTCGTTCTGAAAAGAATCCTAAGACAGGGACTTTCAGTCCTCCTAAGACCAAAACGCTAAGTGAGCAGGAGTTTATAGAAATGTTTGGAGTTAAGAGAACTAGGTAAATAAGAATGATTAACTTAATGTTTGGGACAAGGGATATGTAGTCCCTAGTCCCAAGAACTTGAGTATGAATTGGAATTTACTATATTTAAAGTGAGGTGATTATGAAAGCAAAACTATCTTCTTTTGCATTGCCCCTGAATAGGGGCTTGGCACTGGCCTTTTGTTTGGGCCTCGTGATAACCCTTGTGCTCGCTGCCTGCAGTAGCGACAGCCCCACTAAAAATAAAGAGCCAGATCCCAATAACCCAGGTGGCACCTCTTCTGGAAGTGGTGGTACAGTGGGAGTAATAGATGTAGATGGTTTTGAGGTAAAAAATTACTACCCTGATAGCAAAAGAGTGGTAATAGAAGGCACTTTCATTGCCACGCCTGATGACCCTATAGTGAAAGTAACGTATTCAATTTCCGGTGGAGATAGCAAACTCAGCTGGATTTCTTATGATCGCTCTCCGTTAACTGGCCCCATAACCGTTAATGAACAAAGGAGTTTTGACTTAAACGATGCCGTGATAAATTTAAATAACGAAGAAATAAAATGCGGCATAACTTATAGCATTAATGTAACAGCCAATACCAAGTCGGGTAAGGGCACCGCATACGGTAACGGAACATTTGAGAAACCAAGCGGTTTATGCAGTGTAGCCAACTCTTCGGCTGTTGAGATTTCCTCTTCTTCTATGGCTTCTTGGAAATTTGGTGCGCCAACGGAAGGTCAGGCTTGGCCTAGAATGTCTTACAATCTTAGCGGTAGCGGTAGTTTTAAGCTACTAACAGACGATGAAAGTGTACAAGCTAATCAAGTTGACCAGCCAGACATTGAAATCACCGGAGGCAAAATCAAAGGTCCTGTAACACCTTGTGTTGAGGGTACTGGTACTTCAGCAGGCCCAAGCGGTAATATTAATAAAGACTCAGATGGGAATTATTACAGCGCGACTTATTCCAGCGAAAAGGACTGTTTAGGAAGCACTCCTGCCACACATAGCAACTTGAGTCAGATAGAAGGCGGTGGATTGCAAGGGAGAGAATATTATCTCATTTATCTAAACGATGGCAGCGCATATCTATTGTTCTTTACAGATGGTGAAGGTGGTTCGTTGACAAAGTATCCATTGAAGTACATCACTTGGCCTGCAACTGAGAAACCATAAGGGGGAACTATGAAAAAGAAACTGAGATTATTGTTTATAGTTGCCAGCTTGAGTTTAGCTGCATCTCTTGTAATAGTCGCTTGCGGCAAAGGTGATTTTGAATTGCTTGAAAACTATGCACAAGACTTGGGTGTTTCGGAAAACTACATGAACGACAAAATAGAAGATGTTATGCAACAAACACCGGAACCACCACCACCGCCGCCTAGCAGTGAGCAACCCGTAAGTTCTGCGGCACCTCCGGGTAGCAGTGCGGCTCCTCCGGGCAGCAGCGCGGCACCTCCTAATCCTCCGGTTAGCAGTGCGGCGCCGGGTAACAGTTCTGGTGGCGGCAACTCCAGCCCAGTAACACCTAGCTCAAGCAGCGTTGCAAAAAGCAGTGCGGTTGCAGCGGTGGGCAAATGCAAAGAGAACAACCCGAAATCAGGTTTCACCTGCGGTTGGGACGGCTACACAGCCGGTGCATTATTAACCCCGGGCAAAATACTAAAACCAGCAACGGCAGCACCGCCAAGCGGTTGTTCTTCTATTGCATGGAACTTTGCACCAGATACCTCAGGCATGATGCTAAATTACAGTTGTAATGCAGTCCCTGCCGCTGGTGAATCTGCCCTAGGTTCATCGAGATATGTGTTATTCGCCGAACTGGAATGTGATGATGGCAAACACATAAACGCTTGCAACCCCAAAGACGGCTGGTCGTCTAAAAAAGCACCTGTATTTGACGATAAATCCAAATGCGAGTGGGAGAAGAATCCAACAACCACAGCAAGAGGCGGAACACCAAAGAAGGGTACAATGACCCTAGTGGATACCGACCATATTTGCGGCAATAGTACTCCAAATCCTCTCGTAAATTATAAATGCGTCAGCACCAATTGCCCCAAGCCTGATTGGCCATCAACTGGAATGTTCACAGACGACTGGAAAAAATGGGATAAGAAGCATAAAGAGACTTATAAAGTTGAAGCAGTCCTCAACTGCCCAGCTTATAGCCAGCCTGTTACACTTTCCTGCCCTGACTTAGAAGTGAGCGCAGGTGCGGATCATATAATAGAATGTAAGGGTGACTGGAATGCTGCAGCTTGTGGTAACAAAAATTCAGCTACTCTGAAAATGGATGAGTGCGTTGAAATAAATGTTTTGGGTTTAGACAAGTCACATCAAGCTGGTGTAGAATTAGTAATGAGATGTCAGGCGGCAGGAAGTGAAAACGAGGCTAGTGTGTCGTATACCTTATCATTGAATGGTGGAAAGGGAACAACATGTACTGGTAGCTATTCTTGTAATAACACTGTCACAATAGGAAAAACAAAGTTGGGCGATAATGAGTTCGGAACTCTGTGTTTAACTCAACTTGCTGGCAAAAGTAGCGTTAAATGTGATTTTGGTCAGTAAGCGATAAAATTGTCTCCTCCTCCCCTGGGGGTGGGCGAGGGGGAGATTCTTTTTTTTGATATTATTTTGCGTATTTCACTAGCGTGTCAAATACCATAGTCAGTGATTCTGGCGTATAGTTCCGATGCTTTAGCAGAAAGCGAAAATTTGAAATCCATTCTGGAGATTCTGGCAGACTTAAAAATTTATCAACGAATTGCAAATCTATTTTTCCATTTCCCAATTCTGAGCACACGCACAGCCCGTTAAATATGGCAAGAGCTTCGTTTGCTTCTTGCTGAAATAGGTCTTCGTCACTTGGATTTTTAGGCAGAATAGGCCTAAATCGTAGCAATGCCGCTGCGGTTAATCCTGCGGATTTTTGTGGTTGTGCCTTGCCTTTTATTCTGTATCTTATATTCAAAATCATCAAGTCTTGCACATAATGTTTCACAACAGATTTTAATAATGAGCGATTAAGAGTAAATCTAGTGCCATCTATATAGCCTAATTTAACCATTGTAAGGAAAACGCCAACCAAGGATTTTGTTCGCTTATCTTCAATTTCCTTGCTGTCCATATAACAGTTCCGTTGATTTATCCCATATTTCTTTAAATCTCGGACCCATAAAATTCGCCGCCTCTATGCAACCTTTTACTGTAAGGTCATCATAATCATTTATGCAACTTGGGTCGCCATCTGGTTTTTCCAAAGCTTCCAAATAGTAATCAATGCCAGGAATGTTATCTGGCTCTATCTTATCTGGCAGATTGCTCAGGTCGGGTGGTTGAAGTTTTTGCATTAATTTAAAATATAGTAAATCAGAACCCTATTTTCAACATAAATGTAAAATTTGCACAATTATGCAACAGATAGTTGCATAATTACGATTTTAGGATTTTTTTCCGTTTTTTTTGAATCAGCATTTACTATATTCTAAACTATGGAAGCTGTGATACAAAAATGGGATAATGACTTTGGAATTAGAATACCGAGCGGAATAGCTCGAAAAATGTCATTGAAAACCGGATACAGAGTGTATGTAGTTCCCTTAGAACAAAAGCGGAGCTATGAATTGGAAT
>Ga0268262_10002640_pt1 | contig 20464 bp, 10 predicted proteins | sample TergutNc150P3_FD_190354 | JGI IMG/M metagenome (GOLD analysis project Ga0268262, IMG submission 190354) | Nasutitermes corniger P3 segment gut microbial community from laboratory colony in Florida, USA - Nc150 P3 (SPAdes) (version 2) | ecosystem: Host-associated > Arthropoda: Insects >... | reverse complement strand
ATAATAGCTTTCGGCTTCCTTATAAATAAAATCAAAATCTATTTTAGCTTTGATTTTCCTTAGTAGATGCGTTTCTGGTATCATGTCTTCCATGTCCAGCACGATCATACATAACTGTTTATTTTTTCTTCCCATCATCGGTTCTTCCCCTCTGGGATTTATGTTATCACTTTTTTATTTTAATTCATACTTTGTCAACAAGTCCAGAATACAAGACAATATAGCCTTTTTTTTAAATTTATGTGAAAATACTGCAATGGGTGTAGTATTTAAATTTTTTATGCCGTTTGTTTTACTTTTTTGTGTTCAGACTGTTTACGGCATAGATTTAACCAAAAAAGAAATTGAAACGTACCTGACAGGGGAATATAACCGCAGTTTTGACTATGATATCGGTATAGCCGCAGTCGGCGGAATTGAATTAAATGAAATATGCACATTCAAAAGCGGCGTCTTATATAAAAAAGGCGCGGATACTTCTGACATAAACTCGTTTTTTGGCGGCGGATATTCCCCATTTTCTAAAATACCTCTTAGTTTCTCTCTTTTGTATATCTATAACGGTCTGCCTGAGTATAAAACCAATTCGCACTCTATTTTGCCGTTTATGTCGTTAAACACAAAACGCGCAGGAGTATCAATAGGACCGAATTTCAAGTTTACGTCTTTCTTAGAGGAAACAGCGATATATGAATTTATTATTTCATCTTTAATTTACTTTAATTTTATCAATAATGAGACGCTCCGCATTGGAATAAGCGCAGGTAACTTCAGCGAATTTTACGCCAGAAACATAGGGGCGTATTCTATGTGCGTAAATGCCGGAATACGCCTTAACGATAATTTGCTTTTAATTAATGAATTGGAATTTTTGCAGAGCGGCGCAGACGGTTTTCTCTCGACTTTTTTCGGACTTGCTTTGCGCGGAGGAGTAAAATTCACATGGTAAAACATCCGGTAAAAATTACTTTATATATTCTTCTTTTAAACTTGTTTTGTTTAACAGGATGCGATGATTTTCAGGACTTCCTTACATCAACCGATCTTGACAAACGTCTTGCCGAAAAAGACAATTTTAAATATCTTGGTTCGCGAGGCGGAACAACGCTCTCTTTGAAAAACGAAGACGATTATTCATTTATTGTGTTTACCGACACCCATATCGAGGACGGTAACGCGTGGGGACTGGAAAAAATTGCAGATGTTATACAAAATCACGGGCAAATTGAATTTGCCGTCATTTTAGGAGATATTACCAATAATGGCTCCGAGAAGGATATTAAAAAATTTATAGAGATTTCAGATCTTTTTAAAGTTCCTTGTTATCCTGTTATCGGGAATCACGATATTTTATTTAACAACTGGAAGAATTGGAGAGACTTGATAGGTTCTACAAATTATCAAATTACCGGGAATGGAATTAACCTGCTTATTTTGGATTCCGCCAATTCTTTTTTCGGCAAACAACAACTGGACTGGCTTGAAAGCAAAATAAAAAGCTCCAAAGGAAACACTTTTGTTTTTACCCATTGTAATTTTTTTGTTAATGGCATTAACCTACAGCAGTCTTCGGACGCCAAAGAAAGAGCCCGCGTAATTTCCATATTAAAAAATAAGTGCGATATAGCGTTTTCAGGACACTCGCATGAGCGTTATATTAACTCAGCCGGGAATGTTCAATATATAACTGTTGAAGATTACAAGGATAAAACAGCTTACTGTATTGTAACAGTAAAAAATTCCGTAGTTACTTACATATTTGGTTCGCAGTAGATCTCTTTTGAATGACTTGCCTGTTTTTGAAGATTAAAATATAGTATAAGCATGGCAGAATACATTGAACCTAAGGTTCTTAAAGGGTTTAGAGACTTTCTCCCGCCTGCGGAAATTGTCCGCCGCGGATTGATCGAAAAAATTGAAAATACTTTCCGCTCTTTCGGCTTTGTTCCCATTGATACTCCCGCTCTTGAATACGCGGAAATACTGCTTGGTAAGGGCGGCGGAGAGACGGAAAAACAAATTTACCGGTTCAAGGATAACGGAGAGCGGGACGTCGCCCTTCGTTTTGATTTAACAGTACCCTTTGCCCGCTATGTCGCGCTGCACAAAGCGGAACTTACATTTCCATTTAAACGCTACCACATCGGCAAGGTTTGGCGCGGTGAAAACACACAGAGAGGGCGCTACCGCGAATTTACACAGTGCGATTTTGACATTATCGGCAGCGACAGCGCGGCGGCTGATTTTGAGATTTTATATTTAATACGCACTGCCCTGCTGAAACTGGGGCTGGACATCACTATTCATGTAAATCACCGCGGTCTCTTTAACCGCTTTCTTTCATACATCGGGCAAAGCGAAAAATCCGCCGATGTCCTTCGTACTGTCGATAAACTTTCAAAGGTGGGCGCGAACGAAACACGAAAAAACCTGACTGGGCTTGCGGGTGAAAAAAACGCGGAAAAAATTCTTGAGTTTATCGGAGCAAAGGGCAGTTTTTCGGAAACGCTTGCCCGCATAACGGAACTGTCGGGCGGCGATTGCATCGAATCAGAGCGGTTGGCTTCCCTGCACCGGCACATGATAGAAGCCGCCAGCTTAGATAAAACGGCAAGTGAAAATGCCGATCCCTTTGTTCTTGCCCCTTCGATTACACGAGGACTTGATTACTACACCGGCGTAGTATTTGAAACATTTTTAAACGAACTTCCCGATATCGGCTCAATCTGCTCAGGGGGACGCTATGACAATCTCGCCGGATTGTATTCCAAGGACAAGGACTCAATCAGCGGGGTGGGTTCTTCCATCGGGCTTGACCGTCTTCTTGCCGCCCTTGAAAGCCTTGATAAGCTGCCCACGGAAAATAACTGCCGCGTCGCCGTAGCCTGCGTGGACGCCGATAAATCCGGGCAGTATCAGGCTCTGGCGGGGAAATTGCGGCAAGAAGGAATACCCTGCGAAGTTTTCACGGACAAGATCGATCTTGTAAAACAATTCATAATCGCGGAAAAAAAGGGCTTGCGTTATGTGATAATACCGGGCGATAACCCGCTTGACGGAACCGTTACTCTGCGCGACCTTGCTGAACGGAAAAACGCAGAAATATCTATCGAAGAGGCTGTTTTAAAAATTAAATAAAAATTTTTACTACCCAATAAATTTCCTGTGCGAATTTTTGACATTTACCTGATTGACCATCGCATAATGCATTGTCGTATCAATTTTAACATGCCCCAGAAGGCGTTGAACCTGCTCTATGGGCATTCCTTTGTCGATGGCTCTTGTCGCCAGCGTCCTGCGGAATTTATGAGGGTGAACTTTGTACAAGTCCGCGCGTTTGCCAATCTCGCGAAGACGCGTCTCCACTCCGCCAATCATCAGTCTGTTATACGGCATTGTAAGCGATACGAATAAAGCGGGATTATTGTCGGTGCGGCATTTCAGATAATCCAAAAGATGTATTTTTGTTCTTGCGTCAAAATACACAAGCCGCTCGCTCCCGCCCTTGCCAAAAACCACACATTCGCGTTCATGAAAATTGATGTCTTCGCGGTTTAGCTGCACCAACTCGCCTACGCGCATTCCTGTCGATGTCAATAAATCGATCATCGCCAAATCGCGGACTTCTTCGCATACGTCCCGCAAAAGTTCAAGCCCTTCGTCAGATAACGTTTCTTTGATTGTTTTATCGGTCTTAATTTTATGAATTCGCCGCACGGGGCTTTTTAAGATATAATCCTCATCTTCCAGCCAACTAAAAAAACTGGAAAAAATACGCCGCATATTATCAACTGTTACTTTGCTTGAGTTTCTTTTTTTCTGGTAATCAGCCAAATAACAGCGAAGATCGTCGGTATTAATTTGACATACCTGTTTGTTTACGATGTTAAGCATACAACTTATGGTTGAATGATAATATTTTAAGGATTTTTCAGAGCAGCCTTCGATTCTTTTTGCCGCAATAAAAACCGCAAGTAAATTATCTTCCTTTTTGCCGTTTGAAACGGAAGTTTCCCTCTCTTTTATTTCGTAATTGTAAATAGCGTGCGTTAAAATACGCTGTAATTCCGCTAACTGTTCCGCCGTAAGAATATTAGCCATATCCGCCAAAATTTCCGTAATGATTTTTTCCCTCATTTTTTCCCGCCTTTTTTAAGAATGTCTTATTTTCGGCAAAACCGCGTAAAATCGCGATTTAGTTTTTCATTATTTTCCAATCTTTAAAAATAAAAATATCATTTTCTTATAAAAAACATAATTAAAAACAAAAATATCCCGCTATACACTCCTCTAAAACGCCGTTATACTATACTCATGGCAAAAATAAGCATGACAAACCCTATTGTCGAAATTGACGGAGACGAGATGACCCGCGTTTTGTGGGCGGTTATTAAAGATAAAATGTTACTCCCTTTTATCGATCTAAAAACTGAATACTACGATCTTGGTCTTACAAACAGGGATAATACCAACGACGAGGTTACCGTAAAATCCGCGGAGGCGATAAAAAAACTTGGCGTAGGAGTAAAATGCGCGACAATAACGGCGAACGCCGCAAGAAAGACCGAATATAATTTACAATATCTGCTTCCAAGCCCAAACGCGACAATCAGAGCAATGCTTGACGGAACTGTATTCCGAAAGCCTATTTCCGTTAGCCGCATAAAGCCGACTGTTACCACGTGGGAATCCCCCATCGTTATCGGACGCCACGCTTACGGCGATGTTTACAAAGCGGCGGAAATGGAAATTGACGGACCCGGCATGGTGGAATTGGTTTACACAAAAAACGACGGAACCGAACGCCGTGTAAAAGTAGCTGATTTTAACGGGAAGGGCGTAGTTCAGGGAATGCATAACTTTGATGAATCAATCAGGAATTTCGCCCGCGCCTGTTTTATCTACGCAATCTCGGAAAAACTTCCTATTTGGTTTGCGACAAAAGACACTATTTCCAAAATATACGACGGCAGATTTAAAGCTATTTTTAACGAGGTATACGAAACCGAATTTAAAGAAAAATGCAAAGCCGCGGGCATTGATTATTTTTACACATTGATAGACGACGCTGTGGCGCGCGTGGTAAAAAGCGAAGGCGGGTTTTTGTGGGCGTGTAAGAATTACGACGGCGACGTTCAAAGCGACATGATAGCAAGCGCGGCGGGAAGCCTTGCCATGATGACAAGCGTCCTTGTTTCCCCTTCCGGTATTTTTGAATATGAAGCGGCTCATGGAACTGTTCAACAGCATTACTACCGTTATAAAAAAGGGGAAAAAACCAGCACAAACCCGACCGCGCTTATCTTCGCGTGGAGCGGCGCTCTCGCTAAACGCGCGGAACTTGACAACCTGCCCGACCTTGCGAATTTCGCGAAAAGCCTTGAAGAAGCTGTAGTAGGCGCGGTAGAAGACGGAATAATGACCGGAGACTTGGCAAAACTTTCCAATCCTCATCCTGACAAGATTTATAATTCATGGGAATTTATTGACGCAATAGTCGAGCGGTTAAAACATTAATCGCATAACAACGCTTTAAGTTAAATACGCATGCAGCTTTGACATTACTTCGTTAATGTCTATCGGTTTCCCTAAATGGCTGTCCATTCCCGATTCCGCGCATTTTTGAATGTCTTCGTGAAATACGTTAGCCGTCATTGCAATTATCGGAACTCCCTTCGGTTGTCCCGATAATTGCTTAGGAGTTTCCTTCGCAGACTCAGTGTTGCTATTGCGTTGTTTTTCAAAGGCTCTTATGCGGCGAGTGGCGTCGTAGCCGTCCATTTCGGGCATTTGTACGTCCATGAAAATTATATCGTATTTATCGGGATTCTCAGTAAATATACGGACGGCTTCCGCGCCGTTTTCAGCGCAATCTATCTGTAACTGCGTAGGTTCAAGCAGGGACTGGACAATCTCGCGGTTTATTTCCACGTCTTCCACAAGAAGCAGACGCCGCCCGGCAAAGACGCCGGTATTCGCGCCTATTTTTTCCGCCTGCTGTTTGTTTGTGTTCACACTCTCGTCTGTAATTTCCGCGGCGCGCTTCATTTTAACAGTAAATGTAAAAGTTGAACCTTTTCCAACTTCGGAATTTATCCATATTTCTCCGCCCATCATTTCTACTATGTTTTTGCTTATAGCGAGTCCCAGACCAGTGCCTCCGTATTTGCGCGTTGTGTTTGATTCCGCTTGCTCAAAGGATTGGAACAGTCTTGCCTGCTGTTCAGGGCTTATGCCTATTCCGGTATCGCTTACGCCGATTTGTATAGTACAGACGTCGTCTTCTTCTTTAACAAAACGCGCGTTAATAGTAATAGAGCCTTTTTCCGGAGTGAATTTAATCGCGTTACCTAAAAGATTAGTAAGAACCTGGGCGAGTCTTTGATCGTCGCCGATTAGCCTCTTGGGTATATCTTTGTCAATGTTTACGGATAATTTTTGCGCCTTTTCATCTATGCGGAAATTGATAACATTTACTACCCGCTGGAGCATTTTTTCAAAAATAAATTCCACCGGAGAAAGACTAAATTTATTCGCTTCGATTTTTGACATATCCAGAATATCGTTGATTATTCCAAGCAGATGGTTAGAAGCGTCTCCTATTTTAGAAAGACAATAATCTTTACGTTCAACATCTGAAACGGATCTTCCTATTGTAACCATGCCGATTATCGCGTTCATCGGCGTGCGTATCTCGTGGCTCATGTTGGCAAGAAACGCGCTTTTGTGTTTGTTCTCCAAGTTCGATTTATTTCTGTCGGCGTCTACCTTAATTAATACCATTATCAACACCGAAGCAAGCGCTATGCCAAGCGCGCTCAAAGTAAACGCCATTTGTCTTACTTTCTGATAATAAATGCTTTTTATCGTTAAAAAACCTAAATACCAGCCGTTTGGAAGCCTTCTGGCAAAGTAAACGGCGGGCTCTCCTTTCCAATTTACCATCGGAGCTTCCAAAATTACTCCTTTCTCCAAAAGCTCGCTCGTAAATTTTGCAAGAGGAATTACAGGGTTGGTTAGTTTCAATCCTGAAAACTCAGGATTGGAATGGGCAAGCAAAGTTAAATCCTTGGTAGCCAAATATCCAAAACCATTTCTGGACTGAATCATATTAATCATTTTTTCTCCAATAAAGCTGGCGCGGGCATCAACGCATACAACGCCCAAACGACCGCCTTTATCATCATAAATATTGCATAAATAAGTTATAACAAGTTCGTTTGTCGCCATATCGCGGTAAGGCGCCGTTTCTGTAATGCCCCTGTCCGCCGTAAGAGAGACCTTGTACCATGGACGTTCCGTAGGCGAATAGTCATTCGGCAGCTGCATATTAAGACCATTAAGAAAAATAGGTCCGCCGGGAAATTTTTCAATATAACCGTAAACACCATTGATGGAAAATTCGCTTTTTTCCATTGATCTTAAAAAAATCGATATTTCATCGGTGTAATATCTTATCTTGTCTGAATCTTCTCCGTTCAGGAGCATACTGCGCACACCTTGTGAAAAAGCGCCTAGTGTGGTTTTCATCTCCGCAATATCGGTTTCAATTTGAGCTTGCAAAAAATCAAGAACACTTTCCGTGTTACGTAAAATATTATCCTTCACAATTCTATTTACAAAAAAATAACTCAAAAGGGTCATCAACACGAATGCAAACCCAGTAAAAAATAACTGTACATATAAAGGACGTTTAAAAAATAATTTTGACATTTCAGTATTCATAATCGACATTTCTTTCATTTTCCTAAATAACTATTTAGTTTTTCGATAACCTCGTCAAGATTTAAAGGTTTACCTACATGACCGTTCATACCCGCCGCGGAACATTTTTCAATATCTTCTTTAAATACGTTAGCCGTCATTGCAATAATAGGTATTTGCCCGCGTAAATTCCTATTATTGCCTTGAGTTTCACCTTCGGTGAATCCTGCGCCGGATTTGGCGCGGGATTTTCCTTCGGAAAAACTTGTACTATTTTTGGCAGAATATAATTCCGCTTCGATTGCACGAATACGGCGCGTCGCTTCATAACCGTCCATTTCGGGCATTTGTACATCCATGAAAATTAATTCGTATTTGTTGGGCGCCGCTTTGAATTTTCTGACGGCTTCCGTTCCGTTTTCGGCGTAATCTATCTCCAGTTTTGTCGGTTCAAGCAGCGCCTGTACTATCTCGCGGTTTATTTCCACGTCTTCCGCCAGCAGGATACGCCGTCCCGCAAAAAGACCGTCAATCTCATGTTTTTCTTCTTTCTTTTCATGCTCTACCCCAAGACAGTTGTCTATTAGATCGGCAACGGTAGACGGGAACAGGGGTTTGGACAGGAAACTGTCAACGCCGGCTTTTCTGGCTTTATCTTCTATAACGCTCCATTCGACGGCGGAAATCATTATCGCTACGGAATGTCCCGAGTCAGACGAATGTTCCCTTATTTTTTTTGTCAACTCTATTCCGTCCATACCCGGCATTTTCCAGTCTATAAAATAAATATTGTAACCGCCATTTTTCTCCAACATTTTAATCGCTTCTTCGCCGCTTATCGCCGTGTCGCAGAGTACGCCGAGCTGATCGGTTATATTTTTAAAATACATTAAAATATCAGGATCATCATCTACGGCGAGAATACGCAAATTTTCCCGTTTTACGCCGTCCGCAAGAAGTCTCTGCTTTGTCTGGTTGCCTTTCTTCGCCTGTATTGTAAAAGAAAAAGTAGAACCTTTTCCCAATTCGGAATTAACCCATATTTTTCCGCCCATCATTTCTATAATATTACGCGAAATAACAAGACCAAGACCGGAACCGCCAAATCTGCGCGACGTATCAGCTTCCGCCTGCTGAAACGATTTAAACAGGTTTTTCTGCTGTTCTTCGCTTATACCAATACCCGAATCACGTACGTCAACTTGTATAGTGCACAGATCGTTTTTCTCTCCTATAAACTTTGTGGTAAGACTGACAAAACCTTTTTCCGGCGTAAATTTAACCGCGTTTCCGATAAGGTTTGTAACAACCTGAGCGAGCCTCTGGTCGTCGGCAATAAGGGTTGGAGGAATAGCGCTGTCTATTTGCACGGTAAATTTTTGCTTCTTTTCTTCCACGCGGAAATTGATTACATCCACAACCCGCTGGAGCATTTTCTCAAAATGGAACTCAACCGGGGAAAGTTCAAACTTGTTGGCTTCAATCTTGGACATATCCAGAATATCATTAATAACGCCTAACAAGTGCTGAGACGCGCCCTCAATTTTGGTAAAGCAGTAATCCTTGCGTTCAATATCGGAAGCTGTTTTTCCTATTGTGCTCATTCCGATAATTGCGTTCATCGGCGTGCGTATTTCGTGGCTCATGTTGGCAAGGAATGTTGATTTGGCGCGGCTCGCCTCTTCCGCGGCGGTAAGCGCTGTTTCCAGTTCCTGTTTTAGTTTTACAAGTTCTGTGAGGGTATTCTGCATATCAAAGGCGATTTCGCCGCGCTGAATCGCTCCAACGGCAAGCAAACCCCACGAGCGCAAAGTAAACATTTCAGTCTCAGGGAAAACACGTTTGGTATGATAATCATCAAAACTGACATAACCCCAAAATTTCTCTTTTATAAAAATAGGAAGAGCAAGCAAGGATTGAACCGAAAATTCCATCAGCATCGAACGTTCAGGCTCTGTAAGATCATCAATGGTAGAATTTACATATTCTCCTTTGTTAAAGAGAATTTCCCAGTTTGGTATACTGTCTTGATACGAGTAATACGTACCCACTTCCAACTGAGACAGCCCCTTATCCGCCCATTGACAAGCAAGTTTGTAGTAAAGTTTTCCGTCTTCTTTCAGGTAGTTTTGCCAAATACTCACACGATCTACTTTCACATAATGGGCAATCATCTCCATACCTTTGCTTATCGCTGTTACATAATCATCCGCGTTAGATTCCAGCAGAACGACCGCTATATCATTGATCAAACTTACAAGTATATGCTGTTCATAAAGCTCCGTAGTGCGCTTATATACAATGCCTTCGAGCCATTTTTCAATAATTTTTTTTCTTTGAAACAGAACAATAAAAAACACAATTATACAAAAAAGTAAAACTGCCGCGCCTATTAACCACGGATGCTGAGAGCGCACCAGTTTTGCGTTGTAATCATAAGTTTTTCGCATCCACTGTCCGGAAATTCCTTTTGTATCAATAATGCGGAGCGCTTTATCTATAATGGAACACAGAATTGTCTCATCCTTGTTAAATCCATAAGTAGATTCAAAAGTAAAATCGAATACAAAATTTGCTCTAAAGCCGGATCGTTCATTGTAATTGGTTTGCATAAGAAGCTGGCTTAAATTAGTCATTATTATATCGACTTCTCCGCGCCCCAATGCGATAAAAGCAGCGTTAGGGTTTATGTATTTTATGGTATTTTTATGATCGGGAAACCATGTGTGAAATAATGACGAATACGCGGCATCTTCAATTAATCCCACTTTTGTATGCAGAATGTCGTTGACATCAACCGAGGGATAGTCTATCCGTGAAATAAGCGCGTAACTATCCGTCATTATCGAAGCTTGAGTCCATAAAAACTTTCCTATACGATCTTCTGTGTGTAAAAGCTCGGTTATCATGGATACTTTCCCGACTTCCAGCGATTGCAATAGGTCAGCCCATTCAGTATTTTGATCATTATTTATTTCAAAAGTTAAATTCGTAAGCGTATTTATTTCTTTTAACACATCATGCGCTATTCCCTGCCATTGTTTTTCATGTTTATTGAAAAAACTGATCGGATAATTATCATATTCCGAGGCAATTAATATAATCGGATGTTCGTGTATATACCTTTTTTCTTCCTTGGTTAAACGCATAAACAGTTTATGGCGTCTGTGCTGATTTTCACCCTGCTTATACAATACGATTAAATAATTCAAAGCGTCGTTATTTAGAGCCTTTTGCATAATTGTTATAATAGGTTCAAGGTCTTTGTTAGCTGTTGTAAAGGAAACCGGACTGTAAATTACTGGGAGAAAACTTTCGGCTATTACATCATAGTAGATATCAAAAGCCGATTCCGACGGACTTTCGTCAAAAAAGGCGTCGGCTTCTCCGTTTTTCAGAGCATCGTAAGCGTGAGTAAAATTGTTCACCTCAATAACTTCATATTTGCCGTGTAAATGCGAGGTAATGTCTTTTATTGTGGTAGTACCCTCCAAAAAACAGCAGCGTAGCGGGCGCGAAAAAAAAATTTCTTCAATGGGTTTACTGTCCTTAAGTCTGAAGGTTTTTATTGAACGTTCAACAATGGTATCGGTCATAAAATAAGTTTTTCTGCGTACATCGATTGCGGTCATTTCGCTTGTAAAATCAATTTTTTTTGAGTTAAGTCCCTCTATCAAATCGCCCCATTCATAAATAACCGGCTTGAACGGAATCCCGAACAGGCGCGAAAGCCATTCGCAGAACAAGGCGGAATATCCCTCTATTTCGCCGCTTTCTCCGGTAAAAGCTTCAGTGGACTCTTGCATCCCATAAACAAATGAACTTTTTTTCTCTTTCAGCGCTTCGACAGCCTGTATTTCTTCTTCCGTTACGCCGGGAATTTCCGTGTAATAATTAAAAATCGTGATTTTGCGCTCTATTTTTTTCGAGAATTTTCCGCAACCGGAAAACATAACCGACAAAATTATTAATGCAAGGATTTTGTGTATTATCCGGTTTGATATTCTCTTTGACATATTATCTTTCACCTCTTTATATTATACTCACTTTTTCAAAAAAACGCTTAATTTTTCCAGAACATCGTCAAGATTAAACGGCTTCCCGACATGGCTGTCCATGCCCGCATCCAGACATTTTTGAACGTCCTCCTTAAAAACATTAGCAGTCATTGCAATTATTGGTATTCTCTTTGGAAATTCCAATAATTGCTTAGGAGTTTCCTTCGGAAACTCCATACTGTTACCCGCGCCGGCGTTGCGTTCCGCTTCTATAACCCTTATACGTTTGGTTGCCTCGTAGCCGTCCATTTCGGGCATCTGGATGTCCATGAAAATCATTTCGTATTTTTCAGGCGATTCACTGTACATACGCACGGCTTCTTTGCCGTTTTCCGCAAAATCTATTTCCAACTGCGTGGGTTCAAGCAAGACTTGAACAATCTCGCGGTTTATTTCCACATCTTCAGCCAGAAGTATGCGCCGCCCGGCATAAAGACCTGTAATATCCTGCTGAGCTTTATCCTTGGTTTTCTCGCCGGAAGAATTATCGTTTCCTAAAGAATATTTCTTTGCCTGCGCCGTAAATGTAAAAACAGAGCCTTTTCCAAGCTCGGATTCAACCCATATTTCTCCGTTCATCATTTCTACAATATTGCGCGAAATAACAAGACCAAGACCCGATCCTCCGAATCTGCGCGACGTATCCGAGTCCGCTTGTTGAAATGTTTTAAACAGTTTTTTCTGATGTTCTTCGCTTATGCCGATACCCGTATCGGTTACGCTAACCTTAACGGTGCAAAAATTTTCTTCTTCTTTTAACAAACTTGCGTCAAGACTGATGGACCCGTTTTCCGGAGTAAATTTAACAGCATTCCCAAGAAGGTTGATGATAACCTGAGTCAGCCGCTGCTCATCGGCAATCAGCGTTTGAGGAATAGCGCTGTCAATCTGCACGGTAAGTTTTTGTTTTTTTTCGTAAACGCGGAAGTTAATTACGTCTACCGCCCGCTGAACCATCTTTTCAAAATTAAATTTCACCGAGGCAAGTTCAAATTTGTTGGCTTCTATTTTTGACATATCCAGAATATCATTGATTACACCTAACAGGTGCTGAGACGCGTCCTCGATCTTGGTAAAACAATAATTCTTACGCTCAATAGCGGCGGCGGATTTTCCTATCGTAGTCATACCGATAATGGCGTTCATAGGCGTGCGTATTTCATGACTCATGTTGGCAAGAAAAACCGACTTCGCGCGGTCGGACGCTTCCACTTCCGCCTGATGTTTTGTCATCTGTTCCAATTTGGTAATATCCTGCACAAGCTTGATATAACCCATTATCTCGCCGTCCATGTTCATGAATGTTTGAACATTAACCTGATATGACATACTTCCTTTTGAAAAATAAGTTTGGCTTAACCCGCGTTTTGCGCGTTCTATACTGCACTCGCTTGTATTGCAATGGTCAAGTCCCCAATAACTGCAATGTCTGCCGATAGCATCTTTTCGCTTTAAATTTATTTCTTTCTCAAGCGCCGCGTTAACAAATGTCCATTCCATGTCCATGTCGGTAACGGAAATAAAGAAAGGTATAGCGTCAAGTATGGATTCATACCAGTAAGCCAATTCTTCAAATTTCTTTTTTTCTCTGGCTATTACGGCTGTATCTTCATAAACAACTTCAACATGACCCGCCACTTCGCCTTTTTCATCATACAAATAAGAAACCAGCACATGGTATTCGCCGCCGAATTGCTGAAAATATGTTTCTTTATAACCGTTTCTTAATCTTGTTATACCGCAGTTCGGCGTATTGCAAATATTGGATTTCCACGAACTGCATTTTAAGCCCATTATGTCTTCCCGTTTTACGCCTAAAAACTGTTCAACCGCTTTGTTCACAAAAGTCCACTCCATGTCCTTGTTTGTTACGGTAATGGGGGAATTTACCGCGTCAAGTATGGATTCCAGCCAATAGACTTTTTTTCTATGCTGGACTCTTTCGTCTTCCAGCGTCTTTGCAAGCTTGACATTGTTTTTGTACAAAAAAAATAAAACGGCGGTGAATATTGCAAACAATAAACCCATAGAGAAAATTAGCATTTATTTTCCACCGCCTTATATAAATTTTTCTATTATAATAAATAAGCGCGAAGTTTCTCCATAACTTCTTCAAAATCAATCGGTTTACCGATATGACCGTCCATGCCGGCGTTAAGACATTTTTCAATGTCCTCCCTAAAAACATTTGCCGTCATTGCGATAATAGGAACATGCACCGCTTCCGGCGTTTTAAGCGCCCTGATACGTCTTGTCGCCTCATAGCCGTCCATTTCCGGCATCTGTATATCCATAAAGATCAAACCGTACCTGTTTGGAGCTTCGCTGAACATATGCACGGCTTCTCTGCCGTTTTCCGCGCATTCTATTTCCAACTGCGTCTGTTCAAGCAGGGCAAGCACAACCTCGCGGTTAATTTCCATGTCCTCTACAAGCAAAATACGGCGCCCGGCAAAAATGCCGTTTATATCAATCTGTGTTTCTTTTTTCTTCTGATCTTCTATGCCGATACAATCTTTGATAACGTCAAGAATACTGGACGGAAACAAAGGCTTGGACAAAAATCTGTCAACTTTCGCCTGTTTCGCTTCATCGGCAATCGCAGTCCACTCGGCGGCGGAAATCATTATTACTACGGAGTTTTCTGACGCCCGCGCCTTGAGTTCCCGCGTCAGTTGTATGCCGTCCATGTCCGGCATTTTCCAATCCACAAAATAGATATGATAATGTCCTTTTTTATCTACAAGCCGAAGCGCCTCTTCTCCGCTTGTCGCGGTATCACAGGATAAGCCGAATCCATGCGCTATATCGCTGAAATACGTCAATATATCAGTATCATCGTCTATTGCCATAATGCGGATATTGCTCCAATTCACGTCAGAAGACAAAAGACTGTTTTTTTCTTTTGATTCGCCGCATTTCATCCTAACGGAAAAAGCAAAAGTTGAACCTTTATCGGTTTCGGACTTGACCCAAATTTTTCCGCCCATCATTTCTACAATGCTTTTGGAAATAGCAAGCCCCAGCCCCGTACCGCCGTATTTGCGCGTTGTGCTGGACTCCGCCTGCTGAAATGAATTAAACAGGCGTTTTTGCTGTTCTTTGCTTATGCCGATTCCAGTATCAATTACGGAAATTTGTATTGTGTAGTAATTGTTTTTCTCTTCTATACAGCGCGCTTCAAGCGTAATCGAGCCTTTTTCCGGCGTGAATTTAACAGCGTTACTCAAAAGATTGGTAACAACCTGGGCAAGCCGCTGATCATCGGCTATCAAGGTTTTGGGAATGGTACTGTCAATATGCACTGAAAGATTTTGATGTTTTTCGTCCACGCGGAAGTTTACAACCGCGACTACTTTTTGCAGCATTTTTTCAAAATTAAATTCAACAGGAGATAATTCCAGCATATTAGCTTCGATTTTTGACATATCAAGCACATCGTTAATAACGCCGAGCAGATGAGTTGACGCGTCTTCAATTTTGTCCAGCGCGTAATCTTTGCGTTCCACATCTTTCGCGTTTTTACCGATTGTCGTCATGCCGGTTATCGCGTTCAGGGGCGTGCGCATTTCATGGCTCATGTTGGAAAGGAACTCGCTCTTTGCCTTGCTTGCTTCCATCGCCTTATTCAGCGCTTCTTTTAATTTTTCGGTATAGATGTCGCGCATGATTACGCCGGCGATTGTACTCGCCGTCATGGCGATAAACCCTTTTTCATTTTCCGTCCACTTGCGCGGTTTATTACACTGTTCTACGCATACTACGCCCCATAAGCGACCGTCAACATAAAGCGGCGCTCCTACAACCGCCTTTACATCAATGGCGCAGAGCGCTTGATAAACCGCGTCGGGGTTGTCGGAGGTATCATCACAGACAACTATCGGCATCGTGGCGCATTCCGGCAGAGTTACTGGAAAAATGTTAATCAAATATTCATATAGGTTTGCTATTGCCATTCGCGGCGGCGCGTTGTCGGCAGTCCAATTATACGCCAGATAAGTATCTTTACGATCATAATCAATGGCGAACACAAACACCAATGTTACATCATGGTAGCGTCCCAACTTGGCGATAGCTTCATTTACCAGAGATTGTGAATCGCCGGATGAAATAAATCCTCTTGAAAGCTCTGAAATCAGCTCCTGCTGTTCCAGTCTCATTTTAAGCTGCTCACCCTGCTCTCGTATGTTTTCGGTCATCTTTTTTAAACTGCGTAAATCGTATTGATAACCCAGCACCACATTTTTTCCTTTATACGTCGCGCGTACCAGCGTAACTTCATAAGGAATAATATCTCCCATAGCGGTGCAATTATCCCACTCTAACACCAGTTTCTCGCCTTTGAACGCACGGCTCATTATTTCAACCGCTCTATCCCCGGATTTTACGCCGTCTCTCTGGTATTCAGGTGAAAATTCCTGAAAGTGTTCGATATAATATTTTTTTGTAGTTCTCAATGTTTTTAAAGTTATGTCGCTGCAGTCAATAACGCGGAGGTTTTCGTCAAAAACAGTAAAGCCCACGGGCGAAGCTTCAAGGATAGCGGAGTTAAATTCGTTAGCGGCGGCTATTTCATTTTCCATATCGGCGCGTATAACAGTATTCGCGCAAAGAAATGTTGCGGAACGTATTATTTCAACGCTGTCAGGTTCAAAAAAGCGCTCGTTATGACGGTCTTCAAGAAGGGCAAAACCCCAAAAACTATTGCTGATAAAAATCGGCATTACAAACGCCGTTACGCAGCCGAATGATTTAAGCATTGCTTCTTCCGGCAGGAGTTTTACCGGGCTGTTAATTACTTCGCCTGCGGCAAGAAGTTTTTCCCATCGCGGCGCAAATTCGGCATAAGTGACATTCTCCAAACCTTTTGTCGGCATAGTAGTCCCGCCGGATTCTCTGTCCCACCGGTATATCTGGGACACATGCAGCGCATCCGGCATGGGGAAGTTACGATAAATGGCAAATCTGTCCAAATTTAACGAATTGGCTATTTCTTTAACGCCCGCCGTCATGGTAGCTTCAAATGTTTTTTCAGTTTGCGAGAGAAACATGATAGCGGCTTTATTCAGCGCGGCTTCCATTTTTTCGCGGCGTCTGAGCGCTTTGATTGCTTCTTCCGCGCTATAGTTAAATTCCTTTCTTATAACAGCGTTTGAAAATACGCGCGCCGCAGTACACAGCAAATCGTAGCAATCCTCGTCAAAATATCTGTCGCTGGTATGCTCCTGAAAATTGATAACTCCCCAGAATTCCCCGCGCGTAAAAATAGGCACTATCAATATTGACATTATGCCATAGACTTTCATTAAAGCCGCCACATCCTTGGTATAATCGCTTTCCCGCAAACGTATGTGACCGCCTTTAGATAATGTCAAGAACCAGTCATCCAAAATAGGATGCTTGGGTAATATTTTTAATTCTTCGTCGATGGACATCAAACCGCCTTCCGACTTGTCCCAGCGATAGATTTGTCCGGGACGCTTGCCCCCTTCAATATCCACCATCTTGTAAAAAACTACCCTATCCAGACCAACCGCTTCCGCAAAGGGACGTATGCCGTTTGTCATTACTTCGTCAAATGTTCCTTCTTTATTAGCTGAAAATATTTCTATTGATTTGGTTAAAGCGTCAACTATTTTGACGCGGCGGTCGGAGACGTCCTTTTTTTCGGTATATTTCATTATTCTACCTTAATAATTTTACCGGTAGCTCCAATACGCCTTGTTATTCTCACATCAGCGTCCATAACGCATCTCCTCCGGTACTACATACAACAATATAGAATTATATGAAAAAATACTAAATTGGTCAATATTGATTAATTTACGCTGTCTCTCGCAATGATTCTGCGAGTAATTGTTCGGATAAATTGATAACTGCGCGATTACGCCCGTTCTTTTTTGCGGAATAAAGAGCCTTATCCGCCAAACTATACAGGGAATCAATATCTTCTGCGGCGCCGCATGGAATAACATATATTCCTATACTGGCGGTTACATAAGGCGCGGCGCGCGATTTTTCATGCGGAATATTTAAGCGGCGTACCATTTCATTTATCATGTCAGCTACATTTTGCGCGTTAGAGGCTTCTTTTTCAAACCAAACAAGAGCGAATTCTTCTCCGCCGATTCTTGCGGCGTAAATATTCATGTTATTCTGCAAATCTTTAAGCGCCTTGCCTATATTGCGCAGACATTCGTCGCCTTTTGGGTGCCCATAATAGTCGTTATAATCTTTAAAGTAATCAACATCCAAAATGGCAATGCATAGAAAATTATCCATTTGCCTGTGACTGGCAAGAGCTCTTTGAAAAGTATTAAGAAAATCTCTTCGATTTTTAAGTTGAGTTAACTCATCTATTGTACTTTGATCAAAATAATTGTTGCGTTCTTCTTCCATCTTGTTAGCAAAAGACGCTAAAGATAATCTGGTCATAATAACATGCCAATTCAAAATAAGACTGATAGTTCCGGCAAGCAGAACATACGGTATATCTACGCATTTCTCCGAGGGATTTTTAACAATGCAGACAATTACTATAAAAGTAACAATTGAACAGATCGTAAGACAAGAGTGAAATAAAGGCGGAATGTTAAAAAGCAATAACGCGCATATTAAAATTGCCAAAAACGCTCCGGCTGTATTCTCCGGATGCGACCAAACATCCAAATATATTCCAAAAGAAACTACATTTATGTAGTATAAACATATCAATATATAAACAAGTTTTTGTTTAACATTTCTTTCCGGGTTGGTTCTACGGTATTTAAAAGCGGTAAAAATATATAAAAGCATAGCTATAACGCTTGTTCCGATAAAGAACAGCGTTGTTGTTAAATTTTTATCTATGAACAAAGGAACAAACAAAAAACCTGTCAATATAACGGCAACCGCGACATTTATTCTGCGTAAGCTGTAAGTATTCCTTGCAAATACATTTTTTAGGGATTTTCTGTATTCATCTTCCCCAAGTCCGTAAAAGCGCCATTTATTCAGCAAGCCAATCATAGTATTTCTCGTTTCATAATGGATACCTTGAAAAATAATTATCGGCGTATTTACAATTATACCTAAAAAGTGAAAAGATAAATCGCAAAATACGTCTTTGGGATATTTTTCACATAATTAAGAGATTAACTTACGTTCAACAGCTATGCGGATAAGGTCGGCAAGATTTTCGGCGCCGAGTTTGTTATGGATTTTATTAATTATCATTTTTATCGTATTAATCGAAAGTTTACGCGACGCGGCTATTTCGGCGCGAGAGAGACCGTGCGATATGTCATTTAAGATTTCAGTTTCCCTAGGAGACAAAGTAATACCGCCCGTCGCGCCGCTTACCTGCGTATATTTCGCGATAACATGGGAGCGGCGTTTGGCATAAGTGGCTGATTTGTGATTAATATCTTCCAGCCAGGAAGCGGGAATAATTTTTTTTGATTCTTTATGCATGGCGGACGCCAAAGTGCGCATATCTTTGCCCATTTCGATAAATGGCATCAATATGCCGTTAGGTTCCGCGTCTTTGTACGCTTCCTCAAATACGGCAAACGCTTTTACCTTATTTTTCATTCTGTAGTGAACGCACGCTTCCATTGCCAGCATTTCCACCCGTCCGAATAAAAACGATTCCCGCCTCTTCATCTCTTCAATGTACGACAGCAAAGGAGAATAGTTTCGCGTAGCATAACAAAGACGCGCTATTATTTGATTCGCAAAATTGTCAATGGAAGCGGCATGGCTGTAAGTTAAAAAATCTTCCTTTAGCCAATCAACCGCTTTTTCCGGTATTCCAAGAAAACAGTAGTACCATGAAAGGGAAATATCATAATCAATAAAACGGTTTACATATTCAACTTCGTCCAGTTGGGCTTTTGTCTCTTTCAGAGTCTGTTCCATAAGCGCAAAATTTCCCTGCGCGGCGGCAATACGCAATGTATACAACAACGCCCTGTGCATAAGTCCGAACTGTTTTTCCGCCCTCGCCTGCTTCATCGCAAGAACAATATGAGGCTCCGAGGAAGAAGCGTCGCCCCGGTAAAATTCCAATTCACCGCGCGCCAGTTCCAGTTCTCCCGCCATAAACCCTTTCATATAACTTTTTTGTATATGCGCGTGATTACGGGCTATAACGGCGATATATTCATCGGGACCTCCCTTCCTTGAAGAACCGGCAAAGTTTATCCACGCACCCGGATAATAAATGTCGAGTTTACCGGAATCCGCTTCATGCACGCATTTACAGGCTTTTTCAATGTAAGCGTCAAAATCAAAAACGTCGTCCGTTACGCTCATTAAACAGCGTATGTATGTCCAGCAAATATAGAGCCTTGTAAGAGTGCGATTCTTTATAGAATCGTTCTCCGGCAGTTTAAGGAATTTTTCTTCGTAGTATTTTACCAACTCAAGCGATTTCTGCAGCAACCCCTGACATATATATGTGCGCAAATGCATGTCCGCAAGAAATTCCACCTTGTCAAAAGTATCCGCCGGAGCCCTGTCTAAAATTTGAGCCGCGTATTTCGCAATATCCTGCGGTATCTGGGTGGTTAACCCGGCTATAACCAAAAGTATCGATTTATAATCTCCCGCCTTTTCATAGTACGACATAGCGTCAATATTAAAACCGTTATGAGCGCACCAATTACCCGAAATAGCGTAGGTTTCTTTTTTTTGTTCTTCCGGAATTAAATTTTGCTTTG
>Ga0268262_10002639_pt1 | contig 20472 bp, 17 predicted proteins | sample TergutNc150P3_FD_190354 | JGI IMG/M metagenome (GOLD analysis project Ga0268262, IMG submission 190354) | Nasutitermes corniger P3 segment gut microbial community from laboratory colony in Florida, USA - Nc150 P3 (SPAdes) (version 2) | ecosystem: Host-associated > Arthropoda: Insects >... | reverse complement strand
GCCATTCAAAAACACTGTTTTAAGTGCTTTGTGGCGGCGTTGCGTGAAATTTTTTCTCATAAATCATCTCTAAACTTTTATATCGCATATATACGAAAGTTGAATGAGTTAATCGGCGTTTACTATATTATTACTACACGGCTAATATGTTTTCTATACCAGTTTCCTCTAAGCACCAAACTTCTGTGCGGCGCAAATTTATTGTTTTTTCTTCTATTTTGTTTTTGCTCATATTCATATTTGGAAGTGTGGTATTTATCACTTTACTTGATAAAATCCAGTATAATAACATCGGTGATGAACTGATACAGACAATTAAAATAGAGAGACTCAAATTAGAAGCCTCCTTGAACAGCGAAATTGCCATTGCTCTAAAAATGGCTAATTCTCCCTTGGTACAACGGTATTTTTTAAACCCAGCAGATACTGAATTAGAAAAAATGGCATTTGAAGAAATTGCCGGATACCGCAAGGCTTTTGCAAGTAACTCAATTTTTTGGGTAAATGATATTGATAAAAAATTTTTCTCCGATGAATCTTATGCCTATACGGTTAATACAGCAGATACAAATAATTACTGGTATATGATGACTCTCAACGGAAAAGAAAAATACAATTTCAATATCAACTACAACCCTGACCTTAAAGTGACAAATCTTTGGATAAACGCACCGGTCTTTGACAATCATCACAAACCTATTGGCATTGTGGGAACTGGAGTAAATCTGTCGGATTTTATAGATACTGTATATCAAAAATATTCAGGAACTGCGGAATTGTATTTTTTTAAAGTTGATGGGGAAATAACCGGAGCAAGAAATGTTGCTTTTGTTGAAAATAAAAAAAACATAACCGAAGTATTAGGTCAGACCGGAGAGGAAATTCTTGCCAAAACAAAAGGATTAAAAATAGAGAAAAAAATAGAGTATTATTTTGAGGCAGAAGGCAAACAAGTAATCGCAGTTGGTTCAATACCAGCTTTGAGTTGGTATATAATCGCTGTACGTCCTATTATTATTGGGAGCTCTCTGCGAGATATGGCTGTTTTTTTTGGCATAATGATGGCAATTATTCTTTTTATCCTCGTATTTTTTAACATATTTATCGCAATAACTCCGAATTCGCTCAATCAAATTGGAGTAAAAATGCGTAATAAAAAATTAAATTTCAAAATCAAAGTATTAATTCCAATATTGGCTATATTTATAGCTTCCGATTTAATCAATTTATTTAACAACTATAGGCTGCTGGACTCTTCTGCAACAACGAAAACCAACGCTAGTATGGAAATATTTATAGATAGCATCTTAATGCAAATCAGGCATTTGAATACCGTACTTGATGTAACCAAACAAACGCTGATAGAAAAACATATAGCAATAGGGAAAACGGTCGTGGAAATACTGGACAATACACCCGGTAAACTGTCGTCTGAGAAATTGTTGCAGATCTCGGAACCGCTGGATATAATAGAATTGAGCGTTGCTGATTCTAACGGTATCATTATAGCAAGTAGTGTCCCAAAATATATAGGCTTTGATTATAAATTATACGAACCAACAAAAGTATATATGAAACTTACTGATGGAACCTTGACTATGTTAAGCGAGGAACCACGTGCATCCGTACTTAATGATGACGTGGGCGACTTAATTCTGGGCGATATTAATCATTATACCGGTATCGCTCGGAAAAATGGCGGCTTTATCCAGATAGGTTTTAACGCAAGTGTAATCGGCAGGTTGCAAAAAGAAATCAATATTCAAAAGATAATAGAGAATACGAAAATAGGGCAAAGCGGTTTTGGGATGGTGTTGTCTAATGGGTTTATAACAGCTCACCCTAACGGAGATACGTCAGATGTATCGGGTGAGGATTGGTATAAAACCGTGAGTTCTGGCAACGGGTCTGCGTGGCTCAATATAGACGGCAAACGGTATCACGTGGGATACAAGAATGAAAATGGCAATACCGTTGTCGCTCTTGTACCGGAGCATGAGTGCCATAAGGAACGCAACAGCCTTTTTCTTGATACGTTAATTTCCTTGTTCATAACTCTAGTCATCATAATCATCGTTATTAATATATTTATTGAAGTAACGCTGGAACCGCTTAACCGAACAATAAAAAAAATAAATCAAACTTTTGCCGACTTAGATTTGAAATCTGGGGAAGATGGACTTCATAAAAATGAAGTTGAATCATTGGGTGATTTTTTGCACTTGACCGTAATTGACCAGCTCACCGGTATTTACAATAGGCGGTATCTTGACGGCAGCTTAAAGAAGATAATAAATTCCCATTCTCGTACTGGCAGCAACTTGAGCGTATTGATGATAGATATTGACCATTTTAAAAAATACAATGACACTTACGGTCATGATGCTGGCGATAATTGCCTTAGAGCAGTAGCAGGTGCTCTTTCTCAATGCGTGTTGAGAGACGAAGATTTTGTTGCAAGATACGGCGGGGAGGAATTTGCCGTTGTTTTACCAAATACCGATAATAACGGCGCTCAGGTGATTGCGGAAAAATTATTGGAGAAAATACGTGAATGCAATATACCCCATAAAGCAAGCGATGTAGCAGAGCATGTCACAATCTCCATTGGAGGCACAACTGGCATAGTTAAACATTCACAGCACGCAAGTGACTATATCAAAGCAGCCGATAAAGCCTTATACGAATCCAAAAAAAATGGTCGGAATAGATATACTCACGGGGCTTATCCCGCTAACTCAATACACCTCTGAATCCCGCAAACCATTATATTGCCTGCAACAGGATATTCCTTGCTCACAGGTGCTACTACAAAAGTTTTGGATATGTTCAAATCCTTAATTGCAATGAGCAATCCTTTTGGAATATCAGGGGATGAAGAGGATTTGCACTCAATGGCAATTAGCTCCCTTCCGTTGTCGAGAAGCAAATCTATTTCCTCGCCTTGGTGCGACCTGTAAAAATATGGCTCAAATTTTCCCGCAATGGAAATATCGGATAGAATTTGCTCTATGGCAAAAGCCTCATAAGAACCTCCGCAGTTCAAATTTGAACGCAAATCCTTGTAATTTTTTATACCGAGCAGATTGTGCAAAATTCCGCTGTCTCTGAATAAAATTTTAGGTGATTTAACAAGCCGTTTTTTAATATTCGCCTCATAAGGCGGCAAAACCCTGAGCATAAAAGAATCAGAAAGAATGTCTAAATAGCTGTTTATGGTGTGATGCGAAACTCCAAGCGATTCGCCTAACTTTGAACGATTTAAAATACTTGCATTGGCATTTGAGAGCATTGTCCAAACTCTGCGCATTTTGCTCGCCCCTATGTTAAATCCAAGCTGTGGAATATCTCTTTCCAAAAATGTTTTGATAAAATCGTTTCGCCATTCAAAAGAGTTTTCATCGCCGTTTGCAAGAAAAGCACGCGGAAAACCACCTCTGAGCCACAGCCTGTTGTAAAAATTTTCAAAACCCAAAATTTCATTTATTAAAAAGGGTGTAAGTTCAATATAGCGAATACGCCCAGCCAGAGATTCGCTTGACTGCCTTGTGAGTTGCGGAGAAGCGGAACCAAGTACTATAAATCTGCCATTTCTGCGGTTTTTATCCACAGAATATCTCAGAATAGGAAAAAGCTCAGGTTTTCTTTGAATTTCGTCTATGCAGATTGTTTTGTTTGAATAATAATCAAAAAAAGCTGCTGGGTCTTGCAGAGCTTGTATATCGGCGGGGTTTTCCATATCCAGTAGCAAAAAATCGCTTCTTTTTTTTGCCAGCATTTTTACAACCGTGGTTTTTCCACATTGGCGAGGACCTAAAATAGCCGTAACAGGCACATCTTTTAGCGATTTCCTGATGTTTTCAAACGCTTTCCTTTCAACAGAACCAACAAACATAGCCTTTCTCTCTGAAATTATAAAAATTGGAAGTGCGACTTCCAATTTTCATAGATTTTATCTAAGTGTAATATAGAAAATCCCCCCTTGCATTTCCCTGCTTTTCCCTTGGCAGCCATTTTTCCAGAATGGAATTTAGCTCAACAATATCTATGGGTTTAGACAAAAAATCGTTGAACCCATTTTCTAAAAACATTTCCTTTACACCAGAAACAGCGTTGGCGGTTAGTGCGATAATAGGCAGATTTGCATACATTTCCCTAATGAGCTTTGTGGCTTCAACTCCGTCCATATCTGGCATCATGTGGTCTATAAACACCAAGTCGTAACCATTTGCCTTTATCTTTTCAATTGCTTCTGCTCCGCTCGTGCACAAGTCAACCTGCATTTTGTATGGCTGCATCAAGCCCTTAGCTACTTTTAAATTCGCATCAATGTCGTCCACAACAAGAACCTTTGCGTTTGGAGCGTTAAATTTAATTGTTATGCTATCGTTTTTAATGGAGTCAAAAAGTTCGTTGGCGCTTATTTTCTGCGGTAATTTAATGGTGAATGTGCTGCCTTTGCCATATTCAGATTTAACGCTTATATCCCCGCCCATCGCCGTCAAGAGATTTTTTGCTATGGCAAGCCCAAGCCCCGTGCCTTCAATGCCTTTTTTAGACTCCATATCCATTCGGACAAATTCGCCAAACAACTTCTTCAAATCTTCTGGTTTTATGCCTATGCCGCTATCGGCAATCTCTATGGTTAAATGAACAGTGCTTTCTATTATTTCTCCATTTACGGAAAATGAGATAAAGCCCTCTTTTGTGTATTTAACGGCGTTGCCCAATATGTTTAGCAACACTTGCCTTATTCTAGCCTCGTCTCCAAAAAGGGAATTCGGTATATTGCTGTCTATATTTATATCAAATCTCAGCCCTGAATCCACAATCTTCATTTTGACAATATTGACTACATCATTGAGCAGAGATGAAAATGAATAATTGCTCGGAACTATTTCCAGCTTTCCGCTTTCAATTTTTGAAAGGTCCAGAATGTCGTTGATTATGGATAAAAGGTATGTACCCGCCTGTTTAACGGTTAGAATATACTCCTTTACGGTAGAAGTAATTTTTTCGCGTAGGGCAAGCTCTGCCATTCCTATTATTGCGTTCATCGGAGTTCTTATCTCATGGCTCATCTTTGCCAAAAATTTGGTTTTGGCTTCATTGGCTTTATTCGCTTCTATAAGGCTCAATAAGCCACTTGCAAACACAAGTACCACAGAAATAATTTGAATCACCGTAAGAATTAATATCATTTGCTTTGCAAATACAATCTCATTGTCTTTTATATCCACTCCCGCAATCACTTTAACATTGCCTTCGCTGTCAAAAATAGGAGCAAAGCTGTTCAGCAACCCTTCCCAGCCCGGAGTGTAATGACCTAAGCCAGCATATTTGGTTTGCCCATTCTCAAGCACAGGCACCATCCAGGGGGTGTGGCGCGGGTCAAAGGGCGGAGTATCCAAACCAACACGTGTTTTTTCGTCAAAATCATTATCCACTATATACTGCATTTGCATTGAATCTGGCAAAGGGCGCATAAAATACACCCAGAGAACTCCAGCTTTTTTGGAAAATTCCAGCAGGTTTTCGCGCAAATCTTTGTAAGATTGAAGTTCCATATCTTCTTTTTTCTGATATTTATCCAATTCCTCTAGACTTACGTAACTTGCCAAATATTCAGCCACAGAAATCATGCGGTGCTCTATGTTGTGTTCCATTGCACGTACAGAAAAATTGATAAAATAATTTGCAACAATAGACACTATAAAAAGGGTTAAAAATGAAATAAAAAAAAGAATTAAAATAGGCCGTTTTTTCATTGCTGCTTAATATAGTAAACATCACTATTGCATTTCACGCCGAGATACCTGCTATCTACGCTATAGCCTTTGCAAAAGGGAAAAAATATATTATATTTTTATTAAATGAGCTTATGACCCAATCCCCGCTGGAACATTTGCCTTAGTTCTGGCGGGGATTCCCTGCCAGAACAATCAACAGCAATCTATAGCGTGTTCTGGCAGGGAAAACTGTTATTATTCCTTATAAATTTTCTATTATCTATTATCATAAGGAAGGAAAATGAACATTCTTATATGCGATGATATGAAAGAAGACGCGGATAGGCTCGCAGCCTTGATTGCCCAATCTGGCTTTGAGGCTCAAACAATGGTCTTCACCTGCCCTTCGCAAGCTCTTGATTGTTTTTGCTCCGGTGCAGATATAGATGCGTGTTTTTTAGATATAATAATGCCTAAAATGAATGGAGTTAAGCTGGCAGAAAAATTGCGCGAGAATAATTATGCAAAGGATATTGTTTTTCTAACCACTTCCAACGACTTTGCCAGCCAGTCTTATCAAGTTCAGGCTTTTGACTATTTGCTCAAACCTTTAACTTGTGAAAAAGTGAACACTATAATGGGCAAGCTGAAAAAATCTCAAGAAAACTCGGATAAAGCCGGATTGTCCATAGAGATGCAGGGAGTTACAAGGTTTGTTCTGTTTCGTGATATTTCCCACGTTGAAGTCATAAACCATGCAGTATATATTAAGCTGCTGGATAAATCCATAATCAAGGAGTACGTCACCTTTAGCAAAATAGAAGAGCAGCTATTGGCAGACAGCAGATTTGCAAAATGTCATCGCTCGTATATAGTGAACCTAAGCGAAATAATGACAATGGCAACTAACGAACTAACTATGAAAAACGGCTCTAAAATTCCTATTTCTAGAAGCTACTCGCAAGTCAAGGATAAAATAGTCAAGCGAATGTTCAAATGAAACTCATATCAAACATACGCTGGTTTTTTCGCCACAAAGCCGAAGCTGAATTTGCACACCGCATTATATCTGCCGAGCAAGCATACCATCAAAAAATTACAGAAATGCACGAAACTCTGAGCACCTTGCGCCACGATTTCAAATACTATCTTAAAAAGATTGATGACTTGCTGCAAACAGGCGACATAGAAAAGACAAAGCTGTATTTAACAGAGATAAAAAAACATATACCAGAAAGCGGGCTGCATTATTACTGCACAGACCACACAATCAACGCGTTGCTCACCAGCTATGCCAAAAATTGCGAGGAATTCAAAATAGAATATAATGTAAATATTGCATTGCCCAAAACGTTTTCCATACCCCGTTATGATATTTGCATAATTATATGCAACCTATTGGAAAATGCTTTGGAAGCCTGCAAAAAATTGGAGAGCGGCAGAGAAATAGATTTAGCTATAAAAACAGAGGGGCAACGTATAGCGATAAGGGTGAAAAACAGCTTTGACGGCATTGTTAACGAAAACGCTAACTTGATGAGCGTTAGAGCAATTGCGCAGCGTTATAGCGGCCATATTTCTATAGAACAAACTAAAAGTGAATTTACGATTTATGTTATGGTGAATGTTTAAATTGCGGAAAATTTGAACCCCAATTATTGCATTCCACGCCGCAAAACGTGCTATCCACGCAGTACCACTTGCAAGAACCAAAAAAATCTGCTATATTTGTACAAAATATGACCTCCAGCCCAAACTCCCGCATTGCCAACCCTCTACCAGAGGTTCTATCATCACCAATCAGGAGGTAAACACATGAAAAACATCAAGATAGGTCGGAAACTCATCGGAGCCTTTTTTTTAGTTGCCGCTTTTATAGCTGGTTTAGGTTTTTTTCTGGAAAACAAGATAGAAGAACTTGACAAACGAGACTCCATTACATATGATAATGGCATAGTACCGCTCACCATGCTAATTACAACTGTGGAACAGGCGCAGGAATTGCGTTTGAACTTACGGGACTGGAAGCTCTCAAGAACTCCGGAGGAACGATCCAAAAATATAGAAGAAATGATTGAAGCTTACAGAATTCTAACCGAAGCTATTAACAAACAAATATCCCTTGTTGTAAAAGAAGAATCGAAACAGACATTGAGGAAATTTCAATCGGCAGTGGATGGGTATATTAGGGAGGTAAATATATTTACTGCCTCAGCCAAAAGATTTAGCGATGAAGGAACGAACTTAGATCCTTATTCACAAGCCTTGCTTACCGCTGCCTCTGAGATGTCCAGACTAACCAAAGAAAACGTAGAACTCAAAATCAAGGCAATCCATGAGTTGTCGCAAGAAAGTGACGAAATAGCTACTAAAGCAGTCGATGCGGCGTTAATTACAGTGCCGATAATAACGGTAATTTGCCTACTCTTGGGCATATTTTTCACCATTTCCATCACTCGCCCCCTCAACGCCGTTGTGGGCGCCCTTTCCAATATGGAGCAAGGGGACATGACCGCGCGTACCGGCCTTGAGCGCGGCGACGAGCTTGGCACGCTCTCCAAGGCTTTGGACAGCCTGTCCGCAAAGCTGCAGTCCATATTCAGGAGCCTCCGGCTGAACTCGGACACGCTCGCAAGCTCGTCCGAAGAGCTTTCCAGCGTCGGCAGGCAGGTAGCCAGCGCGGCGGCGGAGAATGTTTCGCAGAGCACGACCGTTGCCAGCGCCGCCGAGCAAGCGGCGGTGAACATAAACGCCATGGCAAGCGGCGCGGAGGAGGCATCCGCGAGCGCAAACGAGGTAGCCAGCGCGGCAGAGCAGATGTCCACGAACATGAACACGATAGCCGCTGCGATAGAGGAGATGAGCGCAAGCATAAGCGAGATATCCAGCAACGCCGGCGAAGCCAACAAAGTAGCCAACGAAGCCACGGTCAAATCTCACGAGGCAACCAGCGCGATGGGCAAGCTTAGCGCCGCCGCCAAGGAGATAGGCCATGTGACCGAGGTCATCAAGAAGATAGCGGACAAAACGAACCTGCTGGCTCTCAACGCCACGATAGAGGCGGCGAGCGCGGGCGAAGCCGGCAAAGGGTTCGCCGTTGTCGCGGGCGAAATCAAGGAGCTTGCGAACCAGAGCGCCGTTAGCGCGGACGACATAGCCCGACGCATAGAGAGCATACAGGAGGGCACCGTTGATGCCGTTGCCGTGATAAAGAATGTGTCGGATATAATCGCGAACATAAACCATAGCGTTGAGGCTATATCCAGCCATGTTTGCCAGCAGACCAAGGCGAGCAACGAGATAGCGAGCAATGTTGCGCAGGCAAACGCAGGTTCAAAGCGCGTTGCTTCCGCCATAGGCGAGGTAGCCAAAGGCAGCAGGGACATAGCCCGCAACGCTGGCGAGGCAGCCAAAGGCTCGACCGTGATTAGCCAGAGCGTTGCTGGCATAACCCAGGGAGCAAAGGACAGTGCCCAAGGCGCGAAGCAAATCAACCAGAGCTCGGATGAACTTGCTAGGCTGGCAAGTGACTTAAAAAACGTCTTGAGCCAGTTTAAGATATAATTTACAGGAAAAGTATCTTAAGACACCCAATCCCCCCTCGAAACCACAACTTCATAGCCTATATGTTTCATGCGATTTCGCATACAAACTACACATTCGGCAGCTTCTTCTCTTGTGCAAATTTTATTGTCGTAGAGCATATATTTTCTGCGCACTTCCACAGGGGAAAGATTAGGCATAATCACATTCGCTCCAGCGAGAATCCCCTTTTCCCTTCCGCGAGCATCAAGCGTTCCGAGTGCTGTTGTCGCGGGTATAAGCAGATTGGGCTGCATAAGGCGAAGGATTGCCAGAATATTCAGCGTTAGATTTACATCGCCTGCTCTGTTGTCCCTTAAAGGTGTATCGGAATGGGGGATAAAAGGTCCTATGCCTGCCATTTGCGGTTGCAGCTCTTTGATGAAAAACAAGTCATCTACAATATGCTCTAACGTTTGGTTTGGCGAGCCAACCATAAAACCGCACCCAACTTGATAACCTATCTTTTTTAAATCATATAGGCATTTTTTTCTATTTGTTGGTGACATTGCATTTGGATGCAGCGTTCTGTAATGCTCATCGTTTGCGGTTTCGTGGCGCAACAAATATCTGTCGGCACCCGCTTTGAACAATTGCTCATAACTCTCATAACTGCGCTCTCCAATTGAAAGCGTCACCGCGCAATCTGAATATGCTGCTTTTATTTCGCTGACAATATCAACTAGAATTTCATCTGTATAGTGAGGATCCTCCCCACCCTGCAACACAAAAGTACGGAAACCCAATGGATAACCAGTTTTACAACATTCTAAAATTTGCTCTTTTGAAAGTCTGTACCTCTGTGCCTCTTTGTTCCCAACTCGCAATCCGCAATAGTAGCAATTGTTTTTGCAGTAATTGGTAAATTCAATAAGCCCGCGCATAAAAATGCTCTTGCCATAGACTCCTTGCGCCACGCACCGTGCCCGTTCAAAAAGATAATCATCATCGCATAACAGAATTTTCTTAAATTCTTCTCTAGTAAGAATTTGAAGGGTTTCCAGCTTATCAACCAATTCTTTCATTGTTACCTGATCACTCCTTTGCTCTTCCACTTCCCTCTGCGCCAGCGAATATAGTTTGCTATGGAGCGGTAAAATTCATCGGATGCCATTCCAAGCCATAAACCAACTGCGCCGAGTTCCACTCCGTAACACAAAAACAATGCAGTGCCAAGCCCTAAAGTCCACATGGATATTGTTCCGAACACGGCGGGAAATGCAGAATCTCCCGAAGCTCTTAGAGCATTTGTGATAACAATATTCGCTGCTTTGAACGGTTGCAACGCAACGTCGCACCAAAGAAGCAAACCGCCTAAATACAAAATTTGAGGATTATCCGTGTAAAAAGAGAGCAAATGTTGCCCAGAAAGTGCTACTATCACCGCAATCACAAAAGCACTGGCACTGCTCCACACAAGGCTCTGATGCATTCTTTTGTTAGCCTTGTCAAATTCCTTGTTGCCAACCAAATGAGCAACTAATATTTGGCTGCCACTCCCAAGCCCAACGCTAAGAACCACAGCGAACATGGCAAATACGCCTGCAAAAACTCTGGATGCCATAGAAACATCGCCAAGCCTAACAAATAGAGCTACCATAAAAACTTGAAACAACTGAAAACTTACCGGTTCAATAGCCGCAGGAATTCCGATACGCAACCATTCTGGCAGAAGTACGTAATATCCCTTTTTAATATCATTTACTTTTGTTTTATGTTCAAGCAAATAAACGACCACAGTCCATAAAACTATGGCAGAAACAATCCAAGATAAACCCGTTGCTACAGCTACGCCATAAACGCCTTGCATAAATTCTGGAACGCCAAAATAACCCCCCAGAAATATGATATTCAAAATTGTGTTCACAATCAGGGTTATGACGTTTGCAAACAGATTCCATATAGTGTAGCCATGCGTTGCTATAAGGCTGGTTAGCGTTCCTTGCAAAGCCCTAAACACTATTGCCGGTGCAATTGTGTGCAGAAATTTAATAGCCGCATCCGCAGATTCTCCGCTAAGCCCCATTAGAGACACTATCGTAGGAGTTGCAAACCACAGAGTAATGCCCATTGCAAGCCCTAGAGTTGCGCTTCCCGCTATGACAATTGTTTGAGTTATCTGGGCATGGCGGGGTCTGTTGCCACCTAAAAATTGCGATGCTATGCTTGCCCCTGCTTGCGCAAAGGCTTGTATCGCCATGAACAGAGTGCCAATAACCGGCATCAGCGCACCAACGCCTGCCGCTGCTTCTACCGAACGGCGCGACAAAAACCAACTATCCAGCATGGGAAGCGACATGCCGATGCCAAAAGTGACAACTAAGGGCCAGGATAGGGAAAATAAGGATTTATCTTTAACTGCCATATTAGAATCTAAAATCCCTCTTCCCTTCGCTAATCTGCTGCAAATACTCGCGAGTCTTTTCGCTTATTTTTGGGCTTGGGATATGTTTCAACTGCTCGTTTATCACCGCTTCTCCATTTGCCTTGGTATTTGCGCTTGCGTAGTCCTCTAAATATTCCTTTAACGTCAGCAGAGAATTTGCCTCGCAGGTATTTGCTATTTGCCCGCTTTTAAGGAGTTTCATAAAGCGGTCGCCGGTGCGCCCTTGGCGATAGCAAGCGGTGCAAAAGCTCGGAACATATCCGAGTTTGAGCAGCCAATTGATAATTTCATCCAGAGAGCGGTTATCGTTCACTTCGAACTGAGCCGTGTTGTCTTCTGCTTTTTCCTTTTCCGCATAGCCGCCTACACTTGTGGAAGAGCCACCGCTTATCTGCGACACGCCAAGCGATAGAACCCTCTCCCTTGCCTGTTCGCTTTCCCTTGTGGAAATAATCATTCCTGTATATGGAACGGAAATGCGAATCACCGCTACAATTTTAGCAAAGACATCATCGTCAATTGCGTTTTCAAATTCTTTTGGATCAACGCCATCCGCTGCGCGAATGCGAGGAACGCTTATGGTGTGGGGACCAACTCCAAAAGTCGCTTCCAGATGTTCTGCGTGCATGAGCAAACCTGCAAAATCATATTTATATGTAGAAAGCCCGAACAGCACCCCAATTCCAACATCGCCAATGCCCGCCTCCATTGCCCTGTCCATCGCTTCTGTGTGATAGTCGTAATTGTGCTTTGGACCTCCGGGATGCAGCTTTAAATAATTTTCCTTGTTATATGTTTCCTGAAACAGGATATAAGTGCCTATGCCAGCATCTTTTAGTTTTTTGTAATCCTCAACGCTTGTCGCTGCTATATTCACATTGACTCGGCGAATTGCCCCATTTTTATGCTTAATGCCATAAATGGTTTTTATGCTTTCCAAAACATATTCAATAGGGCTATGAATTGGATCTTCGCCCGTTTCCAAAGCGAGACGCTTATGCCCCATATCTTGCAAGGCAATCACCTCTCGTTGAATTTCTTCCTGCGATAATTTTTTTCTCCTGATGTTTTGATTGTTGAGATGGTATGGGCAATAGACACACTCATTCACGCAGTAATTGGACAGGTAGAGCGGTGCGAACATAACAATTCTCTTGCCGTAAAATTTTTCCTTTATCTGTTTTGCTAGTTCCTCAATTTCCCTATTATGTGCCTCTGAACTGCATTCCAGCAAAACAGCAGCCTCTTGGTGAGACAACCCCTTGCATTCCCTCGCCTTGCTTATGATTTGTGAGAGCAATTCACGGTTATCCTTATTTTCCTCAGCATATTTCAAAGTATCCAAAATTTCCTGATTATCTATAAATTCAGTAGCTTTTGTTGATTTTGGGTTGTACATTTTTAAACTCCAATAATAATATAGAAATTTAGAAAGACTTACAGAGTTTTCTACATTGATAGAAGCAAAATAAGAAACCATGGCAGAAAATGTTGTTATATTGAAGCGAGCACAAGCGTTGCACGAAGACCTCAGGAATTATGCGCAACTTGGGGAAACCGAAAAGCCTTTGGTTGTTTCTGCAATTCTGCTCGCATTAAATGAAAATGAGAGAAAAATGGAGATGTTCATAAATAGCCTGACCGGCGATGCTATCGATACAGATGGACAGAAAATATTTAATGCTGTATCCGTGCGTATGGATAAAGTGAAGGTTCCCCCGCGGGTAAAAAAAGAAAAGATATTGAATCAATTTAACATAATTAAAGACCGCACTGCATTGAATGAAAAACACTCACGCCTTGGACAAACACCTCTCCGTTATTACACGGAATATCTTCAAAAATATGTGATGGATTATGCAAAGGGTTCTTCATCAGAAGATGTTCTGGGAAAATTCTATGGTGAGTTTATGAGTTATAGTGGAGGCGATGGGCAATCCCTGGGAGTTGTTTTAACCCCTAAGCATATAACAGAACTCTTCTGCGATTTAGTGGATATAAAACCAGAGGATATATTATTTGACCCTTGCTGTGGCACTGGCAGCTTCTTAATTGCAGGAATGTGCAGAATGCTTGAATTGGCAAAAGACAAAGCCCAAAAAAACAGCATAAGAAAAAACCAAGTCTATGGAATTGAATTCCGTGAGGATATGTTTTCCATCGCAACAACGAATATGATTTTACGCGGTGACGGCAAAAGCAATGTTGAACAAAATGATTTTCTCAAAACATCAACAGCGGAATTGAAACAGAAAGGATTTACCGTTGGTTTTATGAATCCGCCTTATTCACAGGCGAAAACCAGAGCTACGCAGCATTTAGCCGAAATCAATTTTATAGAGCATCTGTTAGATTCAATGAGCGCGAATTCCCGTGTTGCGGTTATAGTTCCGCAGTCAACGATGGTTGGCAAAACCAAAGAAACCAGAGCGGTCAAAAAATCCATATTGGAAAAACATACTTTAAAAGGCGTGATAACATTGAACAAGCAAACATTTTATCGTATCGGCACAAGCCCGTGCATAGCGATATTTACCGCAGGAATTCCGCACCAGAAGGAGAAACTTGTAAAATTTATAAACTACGAAGATGACGGCTATGTTGTAAATAAAAATATAGGACTTGTTCGGACGGAGCGTGCCCAGATACAGCATCAAAAGCTTATGGATGTCTGGCGCAATGACCGTGATGCTGAAATCAAATTTATGGTTAAAGTGCAGATAAAAGTCGATGACGAATGGCTGCACTCTTTCTATTGCTTTAACGACGAAATACCAACTGATGCGGATTTTGAGAGAACGATGGCGGATTATCTGACTTTTGAATTCAATATGATTTCTCACAACCGTGGCTATTTATTCGGTATGGAGGAGAAAAATGAGTAATTGGGAAGCGTTTTCAATGGAACAGATTTTTACAGAATTTGAAAAGGGCAAATGTTCTAATGCTGTGGTTCTTACACAATCAGATAATGGTGGATTACCGTATATCGGGGCAAAGTTTACGGATGGCGGGGTGATGAAATTTACAAAAAAAGAACCGCGATTGGCAATGGACGGGAACGGAATTATTTTTGTGAATAGCGGAGATGGTTCTGGAGGACTGGCGTTCTATAAAAAAGAGAGATTTATAGGTTCCACAGGAATTTCAATAGGCAGGAATCCAAAATTGAATAAATATCATTTTATGTTTATCGCAACTTCAATTTGCAAGAACGCTAAGAAATATGGTTTTGGGTATGCCCGCACAGATAAAAGATTGAAACGCGATAGAATTCTATTGCCCTCAAAAGCCGGTCAACCAGATTGGAAATATATGGAAAACTATATGCGAAAAGTTGAGCAAAAACTTCTAGCGCGATACAAGAAATATCTGAGAATTGTTTAGCTCACTGTAAACAATGCTATAATATCTTCTGCAACTGCTGTATGCCCATTTGCACTCTTTTATTTACATGGTCTAGGCTAAATCCAAAAACTTGCGCTATTTCTTCCTTGCTCCAGCCATCTCCAAAATAAAGCTCAACGAACAACTGTGAAATAGGGCATGGCATTTCAGAAGCGTTATTCACCTTCCAAATAGGCGAATGACTGTCGTGCAGGCAAATCTTTTCTTCCCGCAAATACTGGTTAACCATATTTTTATGCCTTTTTGCCACTCTGAAAAAATCCATGCAGCAATTATACGTTATTGAATAAAGCCATGTTTTAATAGAAGATTGTTTTTTGAAAATCTTTTTGCTGCTCATGATTTTTAAAAAAACTTCTTGACGAATATCTTCTGCTTCTGCCATGTTACTCACATAACGCAAACAATTTTTAAGCACAAAATCCGCATTTTCTTTCCAAATAGTCTGTATATTCATTTTGCCAAAATTATATTATTTTTTGCTCTTTTTTGCCCTCAGGCTGCATTTTGCAAACAACTGTTTGCATAAAATTGCATTTTGCAAACAGTTGTTTGCATTTCAGCAACTTTTCTAATTTTTACTAATGCTGTTTTTGCCATTTCTCTTTCTATTCTTTATATCTTGCTCCGATAATCTTCTATATAACGAAGCAACTCCGCATCTATTTGTTGATGTTCTGAACCGCTCCGACACTGTTTTGGTGAATGAGTTAGTACTTTTCCAAGCCAGAATAAACCCATCGTCCAAAGATGTGGAATTTCATTGGGTCATAGAAAATGAAGATTTCCAAAACTACAAAGAGGAATTGCAATTTGAAAAACAATTTGATAAAAGTGGGCTTTACAAGGTTAAATTCTATGCAAAAGACTTATTTTACGATGTGTATGAGATAGATTTATTCATAAGGGTTTCAAACAAGCCTGCTTGTTCTGGTCTGAGTTTAGATACAATTTTCCAAGGTTCTCCGACTTTTAAATGGAATTGCATAGATACAGACGATAATAGCCCTTTAACCTATAAATTCTCACTGTTAGATAAATACGGAATTTTGCGCACAGATACAATTTTAACGGAGAATTCACTGCAATTGGGCTATGCCTTGCGAGAAAAAGACATAATTCATTTAATAGCCATAAATAGATATGGAATTGAAACTCATCTGGATTCTGTATGGAGTTTGCCATGAAAGGTTTCACGTTATTCTTCGCATTTTTCCTTATTATTTCCTGTTCCGATAGCGATAAATTCAGCGGTGAAAAAGACCAGCAAATTCGGATAGAGGGAATTAGTTACGAAATAGATTATGGCAAGTTATATTTACTCGGAGTTTTAAAGTCTGAAATAAAAAACTGCACTTCTATAAATAATTTGGGAAATTGTGATGTTAATAATTGTTGGATAATAAACGGCAAGTACAATTATGTTTCTCTAAAAAAATTAGATGCTTGCTATCTAAGTGACTATCTTTGGATTATAGACAATGACACTATTCCTTCATCTAAAAAAACTTACAATATAGGCTACGGCGAACATCTCATAAAACTGATTCTTGTGGATACTTTTGGAGACTCCATTAACTATAGCGAATATATTAAAATAAACGAGCCGCTCAATGTTGAATTGCTTTCTCCCATACGCAATTTTGATTTTTCAGGGGCAGATTCAATTGTATTCCAATATAAAATCATCGGAGTGAATAACTGGGAACAGGTTCAGTCTTCTGTTTATGTTTCTGCAACTAGAGATTTGTTGTGGGAAGAGGAAAAGAAATTGCCAAGCAACGTTTTTAAACCTCCGTGGGATGAGCCAAAATATTTCTGGGGCATTATAGCGCACACGGAATTTGAATCAGACACTTCGGAAATCAGGTGTATAGGAACAGGATGCTAAACGATATGGTAAAAAAACAAATACTATTTTTGGCATTGCTTGTTTGCGTGGCAAGTGCCGCTCCGCTTTTAATGTTCAATATGGAATCCGATATAGATAGCAATATCACGGCTTTATGGGAAAGTTCGGTGATACAACTTTTGAAAGAAGCGAATTTTGAGCCTGTAAAAATTGGACAAGGACATTTTGCCAAATGCGAAAATATAGAATGTGCAATATCTTCGGCAAGAGCATTGGGGGCGCAAGGCTTGTTCAGAGGGCGATTGCGGGCAGAAAGCAAAGATTCTGTCAGCATCCGGCTTCGTATAGACTGGCTTGCTGGAAATTCAACCCCGCAAACAGATGTAAAAATCGTTGCCCCGCTCGCATGGGATGAGGTACTCAGAAGCGGAACAGTATTGAAATTGCTATCCGGCATAACGGGGAAAAATGTGTATTTTGAGCAAGCGAAAGGCAAAAAAGCCATTATAAAAGTTGAAACTAATCCTGACAATGCAGTTGTTATGCTGAACGGAGAGGCAATTTGCCATTCTCCATGCGAATTTTCAGACAGCAGTTCAGTTGCGCAAATTTCCGCCTATTGGTATTCGGGTGAGAATCTATGGGCAGCAAAAAAAACAATAATGCCAAAAGACACCGTAAAAATCGTCTTGGAACTGAAACGTTCTCTTCCCAGCACGGAGATAAACACATATCCCGATGGTGCTTCAGTTTTTCCTGCAGGAGTTTTAGATGTAAATTCAAAAGCCCTTGGCAAAACTCCATACGGTTTGTTCGGCTTGCCCGGTGAAACACAAGTCCGGCTTTTTCGCAAAGGCTACAATGACACTTTGTTGGACGTGAGAATTGATGCAGTGGAAAAACAAATTCAGTTTGTGCAATTAACCCCTATTACAGACCCGCAAAAGATTTCCGAACAAAATTTATTTATGAAAAACCAACTCAAAAAAGATGTGGGGTTTGGGCTTTTAGGCGGGAGCTTAGGTCCTCTCGTGGCAGGCACTACGCTTTTCATCCTTGCGCATAATGATTACAAAAAGGCAAGGGATATAAAAAAAGAACTGGAAATTCCATCCTTTGGCGGAGAGAATTTTAAAGCGAAAGTGGAGGAAAATCACAAAGCGGTCAAAGCCGGCGATTCAAAAATGATTTTTGGCGCAGGGCTGATAGGGCTTTCCGTACTTTTAGCCGGGGTCGGTTTTTTCATGAGTTTTTAAAATAGATAACCTATTGAAAGTTTTCCGTAAACATTTTGCATATCATCCGCAATGCCGTTAAAATCGTTTTGGAAAACAGATACCAAGCCATAGTTAAAACCAAATGAAAGCAAAATATGCTCATTATAAGGCAAACAATTCAGCCCTATGCTCAAACCCGCATCGTAATGCCTTAATTCCTTTGAAAAATCATATTCTTCGCGGTTAACATCCATTTTCCCGCTACCGCCATTGATAATTCCATCGCTTGCTACACCTTTAAATTCGCCACTTAGCAAATAAGCATAATACGCACCAACATAAACAAAAAAATTTTCCATAAGAGCATAGTGAGCCGAAATTGGCAAACCCAAATAATTAAAGTTCATTTCCGTATCTACGGTTCCTTTGAACTTTCCATGAAAATCTCCAAAATTCATGGGATATTCCTTTACCGAAGCCGTGCTTTTCATTCCCTTATTCTCAAAACGAAGTCCCGTGGAAACGCCGATTTTTTTACTCAGCCATCTGAGGGTTTCTGCCTCTATAGCTGGAGCAAGGCTTGGGCTATAGCTTTCAACTTTGTTTATGCTGCTGGGCATTGGGCGTGGCATTGTACCGCCAAGGTTAACACCTATTTTAGCAAAAAAATCCCAAAACCCTCCTTGCTTTTCTTCCGCAAGGGCTGCCTGAGCCAGAATTATCAGAATTACCAGAATTTTAATAATCTTCAATTTCCACCTCGTCGACTATCAGTTTACTACCGATTTTACCGGCATATTTGTCGCCGTTTCTGCTTGCCGCAAAAGTTATGGCTATTTTGTAGTAATGGTTTTGAAAGTCTGGTTCTTTTTTATAATCTCCAAAATCCAGAGTAAATTGATGAAAACCATCTCCCGATGTTTCTGAGCAATCAGCCAGAACAGCATCTGCTATAACCAATTCAGAATGGTAAGTGTCAATATCCCTAACTGTAAGAGTTGTGTCATTTCCACTGCTTGGCGAATCACCTTGATAAAATGAAATATGCAAATTGCAGGAATCGCGCCTGCCGGATTCGATATTTTTGTTGTTGATAAAATCTCCGAGACCTTCTTTGTATTTATAAAAACCCTTTACTTTTTTTGGCTTTGCCGGATATATGCCCCCAACTTCCGTTGCTGCCAATTCATCACTCATCGCCTTGGCAACATTAAAATTTCCCAAAAAGAAATTTCCAGAGATTATAGGAATATCTCTTATGAACACAAGTCCACCCTTTATGGTTTCCATAACAACGGCATTGCTACCGTTATATCCTTTGTCTGTTTTTTTTGTTGGGTAGTTTTCTGGGTTTTCACTACCTATTTCAAGTATTCGCAAAGCCATTGAAATTCCAGCATTGCCGCTTGACCATATTGAGTTTTTCTCTGAGGGAACGTAATATCCATCATTGCCATTTGATAAACCCCATGTTTCAAAACTGTATTTATTATAGGAAATTGTGAATTTAATAGAATAATTTCTCTTTTCGCCATTTTCTGCGATAATAGTATAAAAAAAGCCATCAGCAGTCCAGTCTTGGCCGTTTTGGGACAATGTGGCATTTTCCGAAACTGTAATTTTGGGATTAGCATTCCGAAGAGCCTCTTGATTCCCTTGAAAGGTTAATACTTGAATCAAATTCTGGTCTTGTTTGAGGAAAATCTGTATTGGCGTTACGCCTTCAACAATGAACTTTTCAATATAATTTTCGCTACTTTTAACCCCATCTGAGGAACAGGAAAAAAATAAAACTGAAATGAAAAGGGGGGCAGTAATTTTTTTCATGTAATAAATATAGTAAATATTTGATTAACCCGCAAAGTATTTTTACCCTCGGCTATGGCATTTAGCCCAAAAAAGCCTAGTACTGAGGCTTTTTTTCACAAAATGAAGTTTTTTTCACATTTTTTCACAAAATTATTGCAAATAGCGTAAAAAATTTGTATATTAAGAGTATATATCCTCTGCCCTCAGGAGATTTTATGATTAAACGTGCCCTTGCTCGCTTCTCTTTCGCTGCAAAGATTTCACCCATATTCATTGCCATAATTATCCTTGGCTGTGGCGGTGATATAAACGAGTTGCTTTGTGTAACTTGCAGCGACTATAGGATGACCTATTGCCTTTATAATGACGGTATGGGGCATTATAGCTGCGAATACATGAACGTTGGCAAATGCAACGGAACTAACTACGGGACTGATAATACATGCGGTGGGTATGATATGGCTTATACTCCTGCTGGGTCTAGCGGTT
>Ga0268262_10002638_pt1 | contig 20472 bp, 12 predicted proteins | sample TergutNc150P3_FD_190354 | JGI IMG/M metagenome (GOLD analysis project Ga0268262, IMG submission 190354) | Nasutitermes corniger P3 segment gut microbial community from laboratory colony in Florida, USA - Nc150 P3 (SPAdes) (version 2) | ecosystem: Host-associated > Arthropoda: Insects >... | reverse complement strand
AGCGCATGGAAAACAAATGCTCGCGGCATTGCTCCTCGGTGCCGAACTTCTCCTGGAATTCAACCATGTTCATCTCTAAACCTCCTGCATCAGTCTATCTTTATAATGACCTAATTGGATAGTCATTAAAGAATTTGATCAGATGTTGGATGCCAAGGGCTTAAAGACCCCTTTGAAAAAAGTGAGGGATTTTTTGAGGGAGAACCCGGGGCACTTGGACGCGATGGCGGACTTGCTGAAAGAGGCCCGCCGCCGCGCCCTGCACCGGATGCTGGAGGGCGTGGACAAAGACTTGGACGACGAGACGGACTTGAGGACTTGGGGCATGATGGCCTCTGAAACGGACAAGGTGTTTAGTGGCCCTTGGCTTGGGGCCGACATTAAATTTTTCAGGCTGGATCAGGTACAACCCGAGAAGCACAGCAAGCTGATGAGGGCCGTTTTCCGCAGGCACATTCCAAAGATTGAATCGGCAATCCTGTTGGAGCCTACCAATGCCACGCTATGGAACATCTGGGCGTGGATGGCGCAGGGCATTGGCGATTACAATTGGGGAAAATTCATCAATGGCATAGAACCGGCACTCTTTTCGCCTACCGCGATTTACAAAGATAAAGATTCCGTACCCTCCACAGAAGCAGCCGCTTGGCTGGTGGGGGAGGCAAGTGAGCGCAAAGATTGGAACACGGTAATAAAACTTGCAACGGTGGCGAAATATCCCATAACGTTATTGGTGGATAAAAAAACAGAATGGACACCAGAGATGGGAAACAGGGGGTCTTTTTTGGCAATATCGTCATTCAGAGAAGGCCATCCAATAAAAACGGTGTATGCCCCACACATAGAAGCACTATTGAGGCTAGGCGACATAGATGGGGCAAATAGCGTCTATGACGAAATGATAAGGACAGAGGGCAAGGCAAGTGCCACAGTCGCCGCCGACGTTGCACGCTCCCTAGGTATGGAGGATTTGGCCAAACTGTGGAGGCAAGGCGAACAAGTGAACCCAGTGCAATCAATAACTATGGATTTTGACTCACTTAAAGGAACTCCATTCATTTTAACTTCAAAAATCGGAGACGCATTATATTCAAAACTAGTGTCCATCAATCGTAAATTGTCACTGGGTTTTTCATTTTTTTCTTTAGGATCTATTGAACCATCACCACGTGGACTTGGCTGGAAAGCGGACGAAGACAGATGGGCCTTAGTTTCCAGTGACAGGAGAATATTGTTTCAGGATACATCGGTGCCAGATGCAGACGCATTCTTAGCGATCTTGCAGCGCCTTGGAATTAAAAGCGACATTGAACTGTACAGAGAATACATTGAAGAGCATGGAAGTGCGCCCGGGATTGAACTTTCTCTGGCTTTCAGAATCATTAGTGGTCTTAGTTACGATAAACGCAATGCCAATTCGCCAGACAATATCCGCAATGAAGCCCTTGCACGAGAAGCGGCTGGTCATTTGAATAGTGTGCGGCTTGAAAATCCTGATGTATTGGTGAATTTGCCGCAAGTGGGCATTTATCATGACCCCACAAAAGCATTGATGAGTTCAATGTCCAAGCCACTATTGTCAAATATCGAGTCATTGCTGGAGCGAAAGCCGTCTGCGGAGAATCTATGGCAGCAGTGGATATTCTGGAATAAGGTCGGAGAACTGGGCGGATCGCTGGAATCAATCGTGGACCGCCTAAAACCTAGCCCACTGTCGGATGGCGGCATACTGGGCATGCCAAGTTCAGTCATAGAAGAGTATTTTCAAGAGTGCAAAAAAAATGGAAGTTGGTCCAAGGTGGCCGCGCTACTGAAATCCGTGTGGGACAGGGAATATTCAAGGATAGTGGAGCCAGGGGATACAAGAGTAATGACTCATTTGGACAATACCACCAAAGACACTTTAGGCGACGCAGTAGGCGTCCATTTGATTGAGTCCTACCTTCAGGACGGCAAGCCTGGGGAGGCAGACGAAATGTTCAGGGCAGTGCTGGAATGTGGCGGCAAGTTCAGGAATATATCCAAAATCGTTAAACTCGCAAAGGCGATGGGGCATGAGAAGCTGGCCGCGCAGTGGGAGACGGCAGCCAAGGCGGGGAAATAGACGCGGATGTTGGCCACAGCTGCAATTGACAATTGAACCAAGGGGGGCCGTAGGTGAATTTATTTGTTCCTGCGATCATTTCGATGGTGTTCGCCGTTCCGGCCTTTTCTCAGTCAAACATAGTGTTACTCCTGCCTTGGCACAGGGGCAACAAGATAGTGCTGCTTGGCGAGTGGAAGGCGGAGGATATTGCCAAATGGAAGCAGTTGATAGGCTCTGAGGAAATCTATGGGCACGCCTTCACCCTGCTGGACGGAAAGAGGTTTGAGCCTGGGATAGCGCTTGGCCTAGAAGTTACGAACATCGGCGCCTTTGAGAGATGGGTCAGGCAGCACTACGGCTTGGGCGGCAGGGCCAGGTGGGCCGCGCTGGACAATGAAGAAAAATTGATCGCCTCTGGCATGCAGATGCCCTCCCCAAAAGAATTTGACCAGATGCTGCTCACCAGGGGCGTAAAGACCCCATTGAGAAGAGTGAGGGATTTTCTTAAGGAGAACCCAGGGCACTTGGACGCGATGGCCGATTTGCTAAAAGAATGCCGCCGCCGCGCCCTGCGCCTGATGTCGGAGGAAGTCGCCGAAGAGCTGAACGATGAGACGGATTTGAGGGTTTGGGGCGTGATGGCCTCCGAAACAGACAAAGTGTTCAGCGGCCCTTGGCTCGGAATCGGCCTAAACTTTTTCAGTCTGGGCCAAGCCATGCCCGAAATGCACAGCAAACTGATGCGGGATGTCTTCCGCAAGCATATTGCAAAGATTGAACAAGCGATCATGCTGGAGCCCACCAATAAGACACTATGGAACATCTGGGTATGGATGGCGCAAGGCATTGGCGATTATAAATGGGAAAAATTCATCAGCGGCATAGAGCCAGTGGCCTTTTCAGTGGAAATTTTGTCCCTCAATTCCATGCCGTCCTCAGAAGCGGCCGTTTGGCTGGTGGGGGAGGCAAAAGCTAGGAAAGACTGGAACACGGTGGTAAAACTTGCAAGACTGGCGAGGGCACCCATCCTGGGGTCATTGGCAGATCGAAAAACAGAATGGGAGCCAATGTCAAGCAGGCGGTTTTTGGAGGGGGAAGTAAATGTTTCGGGTCATCCAATCCAAACCGCCTATGTCCCACATTTAGAAGCATTATTGACGCTTGGCGACATAGACGAGGCGAACAGGGTCTATGACGAAATGATAAGGATCGTGGGAAGGGGAAGAGGCGCAGAAGCCGCCGCCTCAGCCGCAGACGTGGCGCGTTCAATGGGCCATGAGGATCTGGCCAAACAATGGGCGCAGGGCAAACTGGTGAACCCTGTGCCATCAATGTTCGAATCCCTTAATCCCGGGGGATATTTTATAATGATTTCAGAAAGGTTTTCCAGCGAATTCGCTAATAATATACAGGCCATGCTCAATAAACTGTGCCTGCTTTTTATTGTGCATGCGCTTCCACATTATTCAACAAGAATTAATACCGGCCTTGATTGGAAAGAGGGCGAAAACAAATGGGCCCTGATTTCCGGCGACAGGCGAATTTTATTTGAAGGTTCAACAATACCCGATTCAGAAGAGTTCCAAAGCATTTTGACCCGCTTGGGGATCAAAGGGGACATAGAGCTTTACCGACAATATATCGAAGATCATGGGAGCACTCCGGGGATCGAGATTTCTCTGGCTTTCAGGATCATCAAGTATCTTAGGTATGACGAGGAAAATGCCAATTCGCCAGACAATGTCCGCAATGAAGCCCTCGCTTTTGAGGCGACCAAGTATCTGAATAGAGTGATGCGCGACAACCCCGATGTTTTGATAAATCTGCCGAGGGCGGCAGACTTTCAATCCGATTTGCTTGGCGACAGCGATTTGACAAAATCAATAAAATTTTTGATGAATTCAACGCCAAGGCCATTATTGTCAAACATCGAATCACTGCTGGAACGGAAGCCATCCGCTGAAAATCTATGGGAGCAGTGGATGCTTTGGAATGGGGCGGGGGAAGTTGGCCGCTCGCTGGAATCGCTGGCGGAGAGCGTCAAGCCCAGCCCGTTGTCGGGCAGCGGCATACTGGGCCTGCCAAACTCGGTCATAGACGCATATCTCAAAGAATGTAGAAAAAATGGCAGTTGGTCCAAGGCTGCCGCGCTATTAAAAACTGCATGGGACAGAGAATATTCAAGGGTGGCTATGCCAGGCGACCCAAAGACTTTAATTATGACAAATGACACATTGGGCGATTCAATCGGCATTTATTTGATAGAGGCGTACCTGAATGACGGCAAGCCAGGGGAGGCGGATGAAATTTTTAGGTCGGTGGTGGAATTTGGCGGCAGATTCAAAAACATCTCCCAAATCCTCGCCCTCGCAAAGGCCAAGGGACATGACAGAGTGGCCGCGCAGTGGGAAGCGGCCGTTGCCAAGGCGGGGAAATAGCTGCCGCTGCAATTGAGTCTTTTGCATAATTCTCTACGCGCCCATCGGAGTCATCTCCATGCATCCGCCCGAATATAGAAGCAGTGAGCGAAGCGAGTATCAGGGGTCTGGGGAGTAGCGAAGTGCGGACTCGCATGCGAGGCCGTGCTGAGCGAATCCCCAGTTAGCATTTATACCAAGTTGCGTTCAGATGAACGCAACTTGGTATAAGGCGGCGGGGACCGACGCTCGCAGAATGAAGATGAAATATGCAAACAGCTGAAAAGCTACGGGAAGATGGTACTTCCGCAATGAGCAAAAGGGCATCCTTGGGATCCGATGCAAATCGGATACCAAGATATTTTTGAAACAACTGGGTTTCCCAGTTTTTCAAAAACTTTGGCGTACAGCGTTCAATGCCAATTGAACGCGAATTGGTATTAGGAGGCTTTTCCAAGCCCCGGCGTGGGGCGAAACAGGCCGCGAGATGCTCGTCCCGAGTTCAAGCGGCGAATGACCTCGCCGCGTGTCCAATCGGCACGTTTGAATTGCCATTCAGACCAGCCCCGCTGGCCGCTTGCAAGGCTCACAGCCCTAAATTGGCTGGGTCTTGCAAGAATCTCAACTGTCAACTGTCAACTGTCCGTTGTCAATTTTTTGGGTGGATCCTTTTTCCACTTGAACTTCATTTGCGGGTTCTTTGCCCTTCCTCTTTCTAGCCCCTCTGTCGGCGGCCTCTACGGGCCTAAGCTCCTTTGCGGCGGTTTCCAAGATGCCGTTTATGAAATGCGAGCTTTCCACGTCGCCAAAGTCTTTTGCTATTTCTAGGGCCTCGTTGATGATTATCTGGAAGGGGGCTTCAGACAGATACTTTAGTTCATAGATCGCAAGCCTCAGCAGGTTGCGGTCAACGACGGCCATCCTTGGTATCTTCCAATTCTTGGCGCAGTTGGACAGCAGCCCGTCAATTTCATCTGAGTGCGAAAAAATGCCGTCAACCATGCGGCGAGCATGATAAAAGGCATCGCGGTTGAGGTCTTGTATCGCGTGGAACCCAGCGAACACTTCGTCTGGCTTGTATTCTGTCAGATCCATGGCAAAAAGCATCTGTAGGGCGTATTCCCGGCCCCTGCGGCGAACTCCCATCACTTGCCTTTCTTTGTGTGCAGCGTCCTGTGCAGGTCAACCATCTCGATCAGAGATTGGGCCGCCTCCCAACCTTTGTTGCCCATCTTAGTGCCCGCCCTCTCTATGGCCTGCTCCACGGTGTCTGTAGTCAGCACGCCAAAGACTAGGGGTACGCCCGTTTGCAGGGCCACTTGGGCCGCGCCCTTTGTCACCTCGGCCGCTATCATGTCGAAGTGCGGGGTGCCGCCGCGTATCACCGCCCCCAGCAAGAGGATGCCGGAGTACTGGCCAGATTTCGCTAGGCTGATGGCTATCTGGGGCAACTCGAAGGAGCCCGGCACCTTGTAGTGATCCAGCTGGGACTCGCTGCCCCCGTGCCGCAGGATGCAGTCCATCGCCCCCTCGACAAGCCTGTCAACGATGAACTCGTTGAACCTCGGATAAACAAGCGCGAGCCGGTCATTTTTGTTTACTTGTAGCTGGCCCTCAAAGATCGCCATCTGAACCCCCCGAAAGGTGTTGAAATAATTATTAGAATAACACAAAGGGGCAGGGAGGCAAACTCTGGCTGAAATAGGGCGAGAGCAGGAAAGAAACGGAGTTCTCCAGCACGTCGCATCCATTCTTGCATTTGTAGAGGCCGCCATTGCGCCATTGCTTCAAACATGAAAATTTATTCATATTATTTGAACGTATGTTCATTTTTTGGACAGTGAAGTTTCTTGGCACGGGAAGCGGCTGGGGATGCCTAGTGTGAGTCGGCCCTCGCTTACCCTCGTGTTCCCCAGAAGCCCTATTGAATGACTATCGAGCCGTTGACGGTGCGGAGTTTAATCTCTGCATCCCCGTTGCCAAATGTGGCACTGACAGAATTGTTCTTTGTGCTGACCTCTTTTGCCCCAGGGGCCTTGAGCGTCAGTCCCCCATTTGCATTATTGGCGTTTATGGTGGTATTTGGGTCGGACAGCGTGAGGATAATGCCACCATTGACGGTTGATGCCTCTACGTTGCCTTCGCTTTTCTGGGTGGCCACTATGCCACCATTGACCGTAGAGGCTTTGACTTTGCCGCTTGCAATGTCAAAAGAGATGCCTCCATTGACGGTGCGTATTTTATGGCCCCCGTTGATTTCATTTAGCGCTATAGAGCCATTGACGGTGCTTATGTTGCTGTTTATGCGGCGGGGCACAAATAATTCCATCTCGCACGACCCGACTTCGTTTATTTCTTTCGGGTATTTGACTATGAGTTCAAGGTAATTCTTTTTGGAGTCAACTTCGATCCTTGGGTATTCATTATTCCGGCGGCTTGGCTTGAATGTGGCGGTCAGTGCCACTTCGTCTTTATTCCAGGCTGTCACCTTGATGCCACCGTTGACATTGGCAATTTTAAGGTTTCCGTTGCTCTGCAGCGCAAAGGTCTTGGTCTCTTTTGCAGGGGAGGGTCCGGTGGGCTGGATGACCGATGTCTGGGCTGTCGCCGCAACGGCTATGCAGGCGGCCATAATGGCTATGCAGGCTATGTTTCGCATGTTTTCTCCTATCAAGGAATGGGTGATTTGCAAATGGCACTAGTGAAAGGATAGCTGTACGGCTGCCCCTGTGCAAGTAATGTTACGCGCTCCGCGCAGAGCGATTTAGAAAAAATTTCGGATTTTTGAAAAAATGAGGCTTAATGATGATATATAAGTATGTAGTGACTCTTTTTTTTGAGGGTGCAGTATGAGCCAGAGCGAGACACTTTCTTTCAAGAGCGAACTGAAACAAGTTCTACAATTGATAACACATTCGCTCTATACGCACAAAGAGGTTTTTCTGCGCGAGTTGCTGAGCAACGCCAGCGATGCTATAGACAAGGTGCGCTTCAACAGCTTGGACAACGAGGCCTTGGCGGGCGACGACCGTGACTGGAAAATCCGCATTTCGCCGGACAAAGCGGCGGGAACGCTGACGATATCCGACAATGGCATAGGAATGACTAGGGCCGAGCTGGTGGAAAACCTCGGCACTATAGCCAAGAGCGGCACAAAGGCGTTCATTGACCACCTGAAATCGGCTGACCAGACTAAGAGGCCCGAACTCATAGGCCAGTTCGGGGTGGGCTTCTACAGTGCCTTCATGGTTGCAGACAAGATCAAGGTCGTCTCAAAGGCCGCAGGGGCCTCCGATGCCTTTTCGTGGGAGTCGGACGGTCAGGGGGAATTCACCATCAGCGGTACGCAACGCGACGGGCGGGGAACAGACATTATTCTGCATCTCAAGGAAGACGAAAAGTCCTTTTTGGACACATGGCAGATACGCAGCTTAGTCAAGCAGTTCAGCGATTTCATAGAGCACCCGATCTTGATACCCGTGGAAAAGAAAGACGGCGACAACACGACGGTAGAGGACGAAACTCTGAACAGCCGCATGGCGCTTTGGCTCAGAAGCAAGCAGGACGTCACCCAAGAAGAGTACAATTCGTTTTATCATCAAATATCAAATGATTTTGGAGACCCGGCCAAAACGATTCACATACACGCAGAGGGTTCCATCATGTTCAAGGCGCTGCTGTATATCCCAAAGCGCAAGAGCTGGGAGCTGCAGTTTGGCGACACAAAGGCGGGTCCGCGCCTTTACATAAACAGGGTGTTGATCCAGGATCCGTGCGAGGTGTTGCTGCCACAGTGGCTTCGCTTTGTAAGAGGCGTGGTTGACTGTCCCGACTTGCCGCTAAACGTCAGCCGTGAGACCCTGCAGCAAAATCCCCTGCTGGAAAAAATTCAGAAAAATCTGTGCAAGCATGTGATGAAAGCATTGGAAGAAATCAAGCAAGAGGACAGGCCCGCCTATGAAGCACTGTTCCTAGAATTCGGCCAATTTGTCAAGGAAGGCTTGGTGCGTGACTTCGAGCGCAGAGAGGCCATCGCCGACCTGCTGCTATTTGAACACCTTAACGGAGAGGCTGGTCACTTGATGGGCCTTGGCGAATATGTGTCTTCGATGGCCGAACCCCAAACAGAGATATATTACCTTTGCGGAGAAGACCGCGCCGCGCTTGCGGCCAACCCATGCCTAGAGACATTCAAGCATCAAAATTGGGACGTGCTTCTTATGACAGACCCGATGGATCCCTTTGTGATGCCGTCGCTGGCAGAATATAAATCCAAGCACGTCAAGGCCGCAGACCGCCATGCGCCAGAGATGCCGGAGTCAAGGCAGCAAGTGGAAGAGGCTATGAAAATATATGGCCCAATTCTGGAGGGAATCAAGTCCAAGCTAAAGGCCGTAAAGGATGTGAGGCTTTCCACTAGGATGAAAGAGAGCGCGTCTTGCCTTGTCGCGGCTGAAGATTCTATGGATCCGCGAATGGAGCAACTGATGGCCCGCATGGGGCAGGGCAGGGGTCCAAGCCCGCGAGTGCTTGAACTCAACCCGGAGCATCCGATGGTAAAAGCGTTGCTCAATAAATGTCAGTCAAACCCAGACGACCAGATGGTTGGACAGTACGGCCAATTTCTGTACGACCAAGCCCTTATTGCCGAAGGCTCTAGGCTGCCCGACCCCGCCGCATTTTTGGCTAGAGTCAATGAGCTGGCTGCCAGAGAACTGGGAGCGCAGCTTTGACAATTGAGTATCTTGCAAAGCCTTTTTTGCGCTCATCAAAGTCATCTCCATGCATCTGCCCGCCTATAGAAGCACTGTGCGAAGCGAGTACCAGGGGTCTGGGGAGTAGCGAAGCCAGGCTCGCATGCGAGGCCGTGCTGAGTGAATCCCCAGTGAGCATCTGGAAGGGTTTCCAAGACCAGGAGCTAAACGAAACAGGCCGAAGGGCCTCTGTCCCGTGTTCAATCGGCGCGTTCAGATTATGAGAGTAATTAATGGGACTATGGATGATGTTTTAGGCAAGCATTTGCGCCACTTTTGGAGTGACCATAATCCCAAAACACAACATTCTCCTGATTATTATTCATACCGAAGTTTATTGCAAAACCACAGCAGAGAACCAATGACTTCACGGAAACACGTTAGATATTTCGCCGTAGCAGATATAATAATGTACATGAATGTTTTTCTTGATAGGCCGTTCAGGGTTTATGGCTGGAACGCCCTTTATCTTAACGGTGGTAACACGAGAGAAAGAAGTCCCAAAATACAAGATGTTGCAAAAATAAGGCTGTTTCGGCACATACAATTGGCCGTTGGCCTATTTTTAGCTTCCAGTGCCACAATTTTTGCCCAAGGAGATGAAACGGCTTCTATCCCAAAAAAAAAGAACCTTTTCGCAATTTCCACTTCGCACTTTGAAATAGCGGCGGGGGTCGTGGCTAACGTCCTCGACACTTCTTTGGGCCAAACTTCAACTTCAATGGGCTGCTTGACAAATGGAGTCATTGGCAAAGGAGTGTTCGTCGAGTTTCGGCAGTACCCCCTTGCGAAAAGCCATTATCTACATTCGGGGGGCTTTATAAGGGCAAGGCTTTCCCACATGGAATGGGGAGATCAGCAAATAGCCGGGCTGCTCAGCAAAAACGAGAGGTCCGACGTAAAATTGTCGGAGGCCACCATAGGCGGCGGTGTCTTTTTTTGGGGCTTTTACGATGACTCCGGCCGCTCGGGCGGCATGTACTTTGGGCTGGACTATGGCATAGGCCACTGGGATGTCAAAACAACGTATCCGGCATTGGCAAACCTGCGATTCACGTCCGACCAATGGGACGTTTTAATTGGCTTTGAAGCCTTTAGCATTTTCCTAGAAATCGGCTATGCGGGCTACAACGTAGGCAACCACGTCCGCTTTAGGCTGAGTGACCAAGACATTGACCATTCAGAATACAAGTTCAATGGGAGCGGGAGGACTCAAAAAAGATACGATTGGCGCAGAAAAGAGACAGTTTCCACGTTTGTGCGACTCGGTTATAGATTTTGAAAGCTCGCCATTCTTGTTTTGGACTGTAGAGCCTTTGCAAAACCTCTTGGCTCCCATTGGAGCAGTCCTGTGTCTGGGGGTCAAGCGGCGAATGACCGCGCCGCGCACCCAATCGGCGCGCTTGAATTGCCATTCAGATCAGCCATGCTTGTGAACGCTCTAAACCGCTCGCAGTACTAGAGAACCTCACAGCCCCAAATCAGCTAGATTTTGCAAAAACTATCGAGAGTCCATGATTCACAGTATTGGCCGCCGCCACGCTCGATTGCCGCCACTGTTGCCACTGGATTCTATGTAGCATTGAATACCCTTGGCAATGGCGTTGGCGGCGGATTTCAAAAAGATGGGGTTCCGCAGCTTTGCAGCTTCTTCGGGGTTGGAAATGAAGGCGACCTCCACAAGCACGGCTGGCATGGCCGCCGTGCGCAGGACGGCGAATGGGGCCTGTTTTACGCCCCTCTCTTTGATTCCCGCCAGGTAGTTGAGTTCGGCCTGTATGCACACGGCTAGACATTCTGATTCGTGGAGAAAGGCCGCCTGGGCCATGTCTTCCAAAATGGCCGTCAAATAGTCAGGCTCTTTGCTCGTATTTTCAGGTTCATTGTCGGCGTCGGCCAAATCCTGCGTGTCTTTGTCAACCGGCCCCAAGCTCATAAAATACACTTCGCTGCCCTTTGCGCTCTTGCTCGTGCAGGCGTTCAAGTGGATGCTGACAAATATGTCCGCGCCTTCTTCGTTTGCCGCGATGGCCCTGTCCAATAGAGGCACCATTGTGTCCGTGGTGCGCGTGTAGCCGATGTTGATGCCCAAGGCTTTGAGTCGCTCTCCCACTAGTTTTGCCAGAGTCAGCACGACATTTTTTTCCATGAGCCTAGGTAGCGGCTTTTGCCCTTTTTTTGGCATCGGTTCTTTTGGACCCAGAGCCCCGACGTGTTCGCCACCGTGTCCTGGGTCCAGCATCACCCTTATTGGCCGCGGCGGGTCGGCGGCTCGCGCCATGCTGACCGCCAGCAATAAGACAGCGGCGCTTCGCATTATGCCAGACAAAAGACACATAATATCATTATTTGCAAATAGCATGCCGAGCTTCTTGCGGAATCCATCTCGCCTACATCGGAGTTGCCTCCAAAGCATCAACTCGACCATCGAAGAAGCCGTGCGAAGGACGGCAGGGGGTCTGGGGGGTGCGACCGGGAGGCGGGGGGCGCGTCAGCGACCAACGCTGGAAGGGAGACCCCCCAGTGAGTATTCGGAAGGGTTCCATGCTCCGGCACTGAACGAACCAAACTAGTGGGCCACTCGCCTAGAGCGCAAAAGATAGGGGCCGTGGGCTAAAGGCCAGTCTTGCTTGCAAATCGTTCTCCAGCTGCTCGCCACGCTAGGAAGTCTCACAGTCCAAAAATGGGTGAGTTTTGTAAATGGCTAAAAGAGTAAAATTAAGACTAAGACTTTTGAGGAGTGCCAGATGAAAGCTTTTTTCATATTGATTGCTTTGATCGGTGTTTTTGCCTTGCCAAATTTCGGGCAGTTTCCCTTGGCCAGCCGCGTGCGGCTTGGCAACGCAACACTGTTTTATTTTGGGGAAGAAGACGACGCAGCCCTGCAGGAGATCACGGGTTCTCTGGGAAGCGATGAGCTTGCCCAGATGAACTTGGTGCTGTGGGTGCTGGATGCCAATGATTCAGATGCGGATTCCGTGAGGCGCGAGCTTAAGTTGAAACCAGGCAGCACTTGGGCCCTAGCCAACAGGAAAGGCTTTTTGCTGGCAGAAGGCGTAAAGGCACCAAACGCCCAAACGCTTGCCAAGGTACTGGAAGAAAATGGCATTCGGAACCCTATAAAGGTAATGAAGGATTTCATCCGTTCCAACCCAGACCATCTCAACGCTAGGGCCCAGCTACTGTCATCGTTGAGAAGAGCAGCAATATTAAGAACCATAGATATATTGCAGCTATACAGAGAAAATGACAATGCCGACAATTCTAGCCGAACAGACCAAAACAACATGCCAGAACATCTTTACCGTTTTATGTCGCGAAGGCTGAACATCAATCTTTTGCCGCTCCAAGACGCGCAGCTAGAAGAGCAGGACGACCTAAAAATTTGGGGCGAATATGCCAAAGAGATCGAATACCTTTTTCGGACTGGGGAATGGAGGTTGGCATTTTCAATAAGACGCGATGACGCTCCCGCCGAAGCATGCAGCCTAATAATGAAGGCACTTTACCGCAGCCTATTGCCACAGGTAGAGCAGGCCCTGCTGGAGAGGCCATCGGTAGAATGGCAATGGGTGACATACGCATGGATGAGGAGCATAGTCGGGGCCAAAGACCCCATTAAATCCGTGCTGGACTCAATGGCGCCATCCCCATCAAAGAAAGACGACTGGCCGCCGGAGGTGGTTTTTGATCTTTTTGGGCAGGAAGCCAAAGAGCATGGCAGATGGGGTGACTACGCAGATTTGTTGTGGAGCAGGCTGGACGAAGTCATATTCAATCTTAGTCAAGATTTCATAAATGCTGCAATGGATAGAGAAAGGGGCATCGTCGGCCCCATAGACCAAGGGCCAGTTTACAGGAGGGATTTTATTGACCCATTATTGGAATCCCTGATAAGGGTTTCGCGCATTGAGGATGCCGAAAAAGTCATAGTTTCAGTGGCTAGGTTCCCCAACTTTCGTAACTTGCCCAAAACCGCAACCATCATCGCCGAAAAATGCGGCAGGGCGGACTTGGCAGCCAGATGGGCCAACTTGGAAGTTCCGCCCAGGCCGAACGGAAAAACACTCGAAGATTTGGAAGCGTTTATTTATCGCGGCACAAAATACCGCCCTGGCCTATTTTTGATAAACGGAAACATAAACGGAAGAATCCCCGGCATTACAATCCTTGCTAGCCCCGACATTGACTCTATAGTTGGCAGTGCCACGGGTTTGGAGGGCTGGGAGATTGATGTGACAATTCTCGACAGAGACATGTCGGCCTTGATGCTCAAGCGCGAAAACTGGTACGGCCAAGAATTTAGATGGGCGTTAATCAACAGCGACCGAAAAATATTAGCTTCAAGCACAGACCACCCAACCAAAGAGACCCTTGTTGATGCCTTAGTGGCCGCCAGAATAAAAAGCGAACCAGACAAATTGAAACAGTTTGTAAGAGAACACCCAGACCACCTCGAAGCCAAAGAAGAACTGGCCCATTGGCTAAAAAAGGATGCAATTCTTAAGACAACCAAAATTTTCCGAGAAAGTCAAGACACGGAAAAAACCACTTTAACGTCAGATGAAGATTATATGATATGGAATGAATACGCCACGATATTCAAGCAAGTGGCCAATTATTATTCCAATAACCCCCCGAATATCGTAACTTATATGGAAGCAGTCCAGAATGACGAAGCGTTGCGCCGCAGCCCCATTATGGCGGCCTTGGCCAAAGAACTGCTGCCAATTTTTGCGCTTGGCATTTCAAAAATGCCCACAAACAATGGATTCTGGACTATGTGGGCCTCTTTGTCGGACGCAAAGTCAAGCTCACAGTTCACCAATCTGATGGAAACTATAAAAATGCCATCATACTCGCCGAGGGACGTGCGGTCCTATTTGCCGCCAGACCCACCCACGTCCTTGGAGATTTTGACAGAAAGATACAGGCTGAATGGCAATTGGCAGGGAATAGTCAATATTTTTGGGGATTTTTTAGAAGACCAGCAGTTGATGGCGGATACCCCCGACTACACCTTTCCAAGGATGTATCGCGTGGTGATCAACTCAACGCTGTTGCTTGAAGCTTACATGAATCTGGAGATGGAAGGCAAAGTAAATGAATTGCTGAAGGTCTGGAGGCAGTCCTCGACTTGGAAAAGGGACGAAATTATTGTAAAAAAGCTATTCCAAAAGTATGGAAGGACTCTATAGTATAATCCCCTGTTGCGCCAATGGGCGCGACCAGTCGAGGTAATTGCATGGTTCAGTCAGTCAAGGGTACTAGGGACTTATTTGGCGAGGAGTTGCAATGGTTCCAGTGGATAGAGGCCGTCACACGCCGCTGCATGGCCAGCCACGGGTATTCTGAGATCCGCACGCCGATATTGGAAGAAATAGAAGTATTTAAGCGCAGCGTGGGGGAGAGTTCGGACATTGTCAATAAAGAGATGTACGACTTTATGGACAAGGGCGGCAGGCACGTTGTTATGCGCCCCGAAAACACCGCCGGCGTTGTTAGGGCCGCCATCCAGCACAAATTTTTTGAGACCAGCGACCCCGCGCGGCTATACTACATAGGGCCCATGTTTCGCTACGAGAGGATGCAAGCTGGCCGATACCGCCAGTTTTGGCAGATCGGGGCCGAGATATTCGGCGCGGCTTCCCCAGAGTCCGACGCAGAAAACTTGGCGCTGCTGTTTGACCTGCTGGGCCAACTTGGCCTGACAAAGCTGTCATTAAGCATAAATAGCGTCGGTACGCCCGAATCCAGGCAGGCGTTTTATCAAGCGTTCAGGGTTTTCTTTGAACGGTCGGAGGCCCATTTCTGTGAAGACTGTCATCGCCGCATACTTGAAAACCCGCTTAGGGTCTTGGACTGCAAGGCTCCCAAGTGTCAGGATGCGCTGAATGGACACCCCGTGATGATGGACTTTCTGGACGAAGGCAGCCAAAGGCACCATGAAAGGCTAAAGGAATTGCTGGCCGCGCTTGGCATACCATTTGAGCAGAATCATCGTTTGGTGAGGGGGCTGGACTATTACACTAGGACTGCCTTTGAAGTGCTTTGCGCAGACTTGGGCGCACAAAGTGCGCTATTGGGCGGTGGCCGCTATGATGGATTGGTCAAGCAACTTGGTGGGCCGGACGTGCCTGGCTTCGGCTGGGCCATTGGCTTGGATCGCTTGGCTACGCTGGTGAAGGCCATACATGGAACCCCTTCCGGCAATAAACCGGCGCTGCTGATACCCATGGGGGAGGCTGCCGCGCTGAAAGCACTTGGCTTGGCGCACGAGCTGTGGCGGGTCGGGGCGGCTGTCCAACTGGAAACTAGGGACATCCCATTGAAAAAATCATTGCAGACAGCCAACAGGCAGGGCTTCCAATTGGTGCTGATTATGGGTGAAAGCGAAATGGGGCAGGGCGTTGTGACAGCCAAGGACCTGACCAAAGGGACACAGGAGCAGTGGGAGTGGAATTCCATTGCGGCACGGATTTCATCGCGGGCTGTGTCCAACGCCAGTTCCATTTTATTCCAATTCTAAATAGAATCAGCCACGATTCTATTTAGAATTGGAATGCGCGACAGGACGTCGCGTCCGAAATGCGTAGCATTTCGTGAGGCAGAACGAAGCTGAAATGTGCAACCGGACGAAAAGTTGGGGGAAGCTGACACTTCTGCAAAGTCCAAAAGGGCTGTCTTGGTATCCGATGGCAAATCGGATGCCAAGAGGGCGAGCCGCGCCTCGCCGCAGCCGACTAATTCAAAATTGCATGGACGCAATTTTGAATTAGAAATGGAATTATAGATCCGTTTGCAAAATTATCTTTGTGCCGATAGAATCTGCCGTGTTGGACGATACGCCACGCTTTTCATATCCACTTCCTGCCGTGGTGGAGGGTGGAAGCGCGAGCCACTTGACAGAGGCACGTACTCCAAATCCGCGTCCCGCTTCATGGCGATATTGAGGCGGCTGCGCCGCGTTGATATAGCAGTTCAACTTTTTGTTGTTGAACTGCTATGCAAGGATTTGCTTGCAGGAGGAACTCGACAGCATCGAAACTCTGGCCTGCGAAACATGGGGATGAAAATTGTCGAAATGATTGGCGTGAGGGCCTTGCGTATCCATTTGCAGAGCAAATGGATACCAAGAGTTCCTTGCCGCTTATTGTCCGTAGGCGGGCTTTGCCCGCCGTTAAGCGGACAATAAAAGCGCAAATTGCTATATTTATGGCCGACTGGGTACGCGGCAAGGTCATTTGCCACTTGACCTCGGGACGGGCATTCTTGCGGCTTTGGGCGTTTCGCGCCGTATATTGGAAAAGCTTCCCGAATGCTAACTGGGGATTCGCTCAGCACGGCCTCGCATGCGAGTCCACCCCTCTTTTTAAGCCACCCAAGTGCTGCTGGCATTTGAGGCTGCACTGCAGCCTCAAACGCTCATTGCACTAGGGCGTCTTCCCCAGACCCCTAGCCTCTGCCCCTAGTACAGGAACATCGGCTTGCCTTCTACGTTCTTCACCTTCGGGCGGTAGCTGTCCACGTCGTACAGGGCATCTACGTCAACGCGCCTCTCCCCTGTGCTTATGGTGCTGATTGGAACGCTGGTATAGGCTCCATTTCGTATCGCCATCAGGCGGTTGCTCTCGCCCCTCTTGATCAGGTTAATGGCCATTGAAGCATAGTTCATAGAGACCATCAAGTCCAGGCTGTCGGGCGCGCCGCTTCTCATAAGGTAGCCCACCTGCTGGTACAGAATGTCTTCCCCTGTGATTTTTTTGATGGCTTCGCCAGCAATGTGGCCTATGCCGCCCAATTTTTTGTGTCCGTAAGCATCCTCTTGGCCAGATTCAACTACGTTGCCACCGATCATGGACGCGCCTTCGCTTATGGCTATCATCGCGTAGCTGCTTGGGTTTTTTATCTTGTCCGCCACAACCAGTTTTGCCAGTTTCTCCACGTCGAATGGGACTTCGCTTATGATGCTGCGCTCGGTTCCCGCCAGGTAGCTTGCCAAAAGGCTGGTTTCTCCGCTATTCCGTCCAAAGAGCTCGATGATGGCTATGCGCTCGTGGCTGCCTGTGCTTGTCCGCAGTTGGTGTATAAAATTGACGCTTAGCGAAATGGCCGTCGAGAAGCCGATGCAGTAGTCTGTGCCATACACGTCGTTGTCCATCGTCTTTGGTATAGCCACAACGCGCATGCTCTCGTGGTGCAGGCGCTCGGCGTAGCTGAGTGTATCGTCCCCACCGATGGCTATTAGTGCGTCGAGTCCCAGTTTTTCTATGTTTTTGAGTACGTGCGGCGTAAAATCGAAGGGGGATTTGTCACCCTTTTGCACATGGCCCTTTAGAAAGTCGGGGACCTTCTCGCGCCGGACGCGCCCCGGGTTGGTGCGGCTTGTGTGCAGAAATGTGCCACCCGTCCTGTCAACGGTCCTTGTGTTGATGGCGTTAAGTTCTAAAACGTGCTTTGCACGGCTTGTGTCATCGTCCGGGTTGTACTCCAGTAGCCCAGCCCATCCCCGACGTATGCCCAGCACGCTGATTCCCTCTTCTTCAGCAGCCTGCACGGCGGCCTTGATGCAAGGGTTGAGGCCCGGTACGTCGCCGCCCCCGGTCAAGATACCAATTCGCATGTGTCCTCCTGTCAGAATGTAACCTATTATTTTACACTTTTTGTGGCTGTTGCACAAGGGCATCGAAGCGATTGCAGAAATTGCGCGCCTTTTCGTTTGGTTGCCTTATGGCCCAAATAGGACTAGTCTATAAAAATGACGGATTATAAGGGGCGGCCATGCTAACAAACAAGTTTTCCATCCCTCTTCTTTCTGCCCTCTGCGCGGCGCATGCGTTTGGGCAGGAAGACCCAGACAAGCTTCTGGAGAGGCTTTTCCATCCAGCGGCAAGCATAAGTGTCCAACAAGGCTCTTCAAGGCGCGGCGGCGCAGCGGCGCAAGCGACAGCGAATTCCTACAGATGGCTCCCCTCGGGGGAATTGCTTGAACAGGGCATTGTTGACGGCAAGTTCCAAAGCCAGGCTTATGAGCCACTAAAGTGGAAACCAGTTACAGTCGTTGACAAGCAGGCCGAAAACAACATGCGCTTCGTCGCCAGCCTAGTCCAGGCGGGGGCCTCAGAGGATGCCACAAAAAAAGCAGCAGAAGACAAATCATTCATGTGGTCAGGCGACCAAAAGCGTTTCACTGTCACTATTGCGAAGGTCCTCTATTATGTTGACGCGACTGTCCCAATTGCCAAGAGGGTGGGCAGCACAGACGGATACAGGAACCTGCTCTCCAGCCCAGACATGCGCTATGGGGCGTTTTCAAAGAACTACGACATACACCTGCTGGACTATGCGACAGGCGAAACCAAGCAACTGACCACGGGCGGCACCTCGACCCAACTAAATGGCGAATTGGACTGGGTGTACCAAGAAGAGCTATACGGCCGTGGCACCTGGAGGGCATTCTGGTGGAGTCCTGACAGCAGCCGGCTGGCTTTTTTGAGCCTAGATACATCCAAAACGCCCCTTTTCCGAATGACGGACGACAAGGTACACCCGCAGCGCAGTGAAGACCTCTTTTACCCCAAAGCCGGCGAGCCGAACCCCGTAGCAAAACTGGGGACAGTGGATTTGAACGGAAGCGTCCAGTGGCTAGAAAACCCCTACCAGAGCCAAGAGACGCTAATCTCGCGGGTGGGCTTTGACCCAAATGGCAAAGTGCTGGCCGTTTGGCAAGACAGGATTCAATCTTGGTACGACCTCCGACACTACGATGGCGCAAAGAGCGCGACACTGGTCAAAGACGTTTCCAACACATGGATTGACCGTGCGCGAGTGCCATTGCCGATGTACCTGAAAGACGGCAGTTTCATCATGTGGTCGCAGCGCACTGGCCATGACCATCTGTACCTGCACAACGCCAATGGGCAGCCCTTGGGCGCGATAACGCATGGAGAGTGGATGGTGCGCGGCATACAGGGCATTGACGAAAAAAACAAGCGCATATACTTTACCGCCAACAAGGACAACTATTCTGGGACAGACGCCTATTCTGTAAAGTATGGTGGCAAAGCCCCCAACGATGGCCTAATCAGGTACACAACAGAAAAGGGCCACCACCAAGTGCAATGGAACGCGCCATATACCGCCTTTTTAGACAACTGGAACAACCACCTAGAGCAGGGCTGCCAGCAGTTGAAGGACACAAGGGGCAATGTGTTGAGGGTGCTGAACGACCGCAAAAACGCGCCATCCGCGCTTCCCTTTCCTCGTGGGGAGGTGCGCCACCAGCTTGTCCCCACGGCCGATGGTTTTCTCATGGAGACTATGCTGATACTGCCGCCAAAGCTGGTGCCGGGGAAAAAGTACCCAGTGTTCCAGACCGGCTATGGCGGGCCTGATTCTCCGAATGTCAGGGACGCTTGGAACAGCGACACTTGGTACCATTTCCTTGCCAACCAAGGCTTCATAGTTTGGATCTGCGACCCAAGGACGGCTTCCAACAAAGGACACGTCCACACCGGCAAAGCCTATGGAAAATTGGGTACGCTGGAACTGCAAGATTACCTAGACGGCCTAAAGTGGCTAGAAAAACAGGGTTTCGCAGACATGTCCAGAGTGGCCATTGACGGCTGGAGCTATGGCGGTTTCATGGCGGCTTATGCCACCGTTAAAGGCAATGGCGCGTACCGCCTGGGACTCGTTGGGGCCCCCGTCACCGACTATCGGCTGTACGACAGCATCTACACCGAGCGCTACATGGGCCTGCCCAAGGACAACGCCGCCGGCTACGACAGCACTTCCGTGATGAAGTCCGTCAAGGACCTTAAAGGCAGCCTCGTCATTTTCCACGGCCTGATGGACGAAAACGTCCACCCGCAAAATTCCATAATGCTTGTTGACGCGCTTATCGAGGCTGGCAAGGACTTTGAGATCGTAGTGCTGCCAGGCGCAGCCCACGGCCCCAAAACTCCCTACCAGAGATGGCTGGTGAGATTAAAAACTTGGGAAGCGTTGAAGAAGTATTTGAAATAAGAACATCTTGCTAAAACATTCTTTGGTGTCCATCGAAGCCATCTCCATACATCAGCCCGCACATAGGGCAGTGAGCGAAGCGAGTACCCAGGGGTCTGGGGAGTAGCGAGGGATCAGGTTTCAGGGGGTAGGGGGTAGGAGCCGCTACGCGGCAGTATTGATGCGGCTGCGCCGCGCTGGATTTTAT
>Ga0268262_10002637_pt1 | contig 20476 bp, 16 predicted proteins | sample TergutNc150P3_FD_190354 | JGI IMG/M metagenome (GOLD analysis project Ga0268262, IMG submission 190354) | Nasutitermes corniger P3 segment gut microbial community from laboratory colony in Florida, USA - Nc150 P3 (SPAdes) (version 2) | ecosystem: Host-associated > Arthropoda: Insects >... | reverse complement strand
TGCGAACAAATGTAAAATCCGGTACTATTATAGGCTGGGTGGGATCTACCGGACAGTCCACCGGCCCTCATCTACATTTTGAATTACGGCAAAACGGAAAGGCGCGGGACCCTGATAAATTTCTGTTCTTACCCAGCGGACGTTAACATACATGCGGAGTTTGTTTTTTATTTTTGTAAGCTGCCTGACACTGTCTCGGTATCCGGCATGGGCGGAATCTTTTCGCGCCCTGTTAACCGGGACTCTGGATCTGTCCGCGTCCGGCCCGGAAGGCGCCACAATAACGCTGTCGAGTAACGGCTCGGCGCTTGTCCGTTTGGGAAAAGACACCCGCTTTTTGAAGGGCATAGAGCTTGAGCTCACGGCCCCTCAGGCATGGCTCGCGTACAGGGGCAGCCTGGCGATGCTTGTCTACTCGGAGCTTGACCATCAGCCCGTAAGGGGGACAAACGATCTCGAGGGACGGCGCATCGCCTTTGAGCCGCTTCCAAATAAAGTTGTGTCAGTTTACCAAATACCGACGCGCTCCCAGCACGGGCTTAGAACCAGCCCCTACGCCGCCGTTATTCCCGACATTATCCCCCCGGCCTCGTTCCCGATCATGTTCAGGTTAATGGCGATAATAAAGGGCATGAACGAAGAGCTTGAGAACATGACCTTCACCCTGACGGCAAGGCCGATCTTCAGCGACGAGGGCGCGGTGAAAATAAGCCCCCGCTACCCCCAACAGCTCAGGGGCAAGCCCTTCACCGTCTTAATTGACGATACTGTCATAGCAAACCCGGCCGAGGAACGGCTTTTGAAGGAAGGAGAGCACCATTTAGTGATACTTTCCGATAATTACCGCAATGAGAGCCGCCGGTTTATGGTGGAAAGATCAAAAACTATCGATCTTGTGATAGAATTACAGGATCCTACCCCCCTCATAGTCTTTGAATCCCCTGAAAACGCCAAAATCTTCCTCAATAATAACCCTGTTTCACGTGACAGCGGCCCGATTCCGGTGGATCCTGGGGTACATGAGGCCAAATTCATCATTGGCGACTACACTCTTACCAAGACAATCAACGTCCAAAGGGGCAAAACATACAAAGTAGCGGTAAATGTGGGTATAGATATCAACGAGAGCGATTGAAAAGTGGGGTGAATTTGGACTAAAGAAAACGCCAAATTCTGCCGATAAGATTATTGTTGGGTGTATAGTTCCCCTCCCAAATCACTATACATCCAATGCCTTAAGGGGCATAGGCCGGTGAAAGCCGGCCTTTTTTTATTTAATTTTCTGTTCCCACTCATGCTTTTGGATAGTTTGCACCCTATATAGGGTATGAAAACAGAATATATTCCTGTACAACACGATGGTGAGTTTGTACTTACCAGAAATGGGAACAAGGATTTTGGGGAAATTTCTATCGAAATAGCGCGGCAAATACGGCGGCAAGCCGGGAAAATACGATTGCGGATAGGCAAACAAGAGCATGAAAAAGGTAATTATGGAGAAAAACATATTGAAAGACCTAAACGCATAAAGGAATTAAATCATCTTGGTTTTACTAACGCAAGAGATTTTGTAGCTTATATTGCTGATAGTTTTGACGCGATTTATGAAGGGAGTAAGGGTTCATTGATTCTCTATAAAAAAGGAGAACATCATACAGAGATTATTTCCAGATTGGAACCTTCTGAAGATGATGATTTCTGGGATGTTAAAACCGCCTTCATTGTCAGAAAAGACAGTAAAAAAAATAAAAAGCCGCTGTGGGAGCGAACCCAAAACGGCTAAAACTCTGGATAGGTAAGGGCGCAGTCCAAACAACGCTAAGCATCCCCTAAGCGCTAATTCTAGGGCAATCCAGATATAATAAACATATATTAAAAACGTAAAAATGACAAGTATTTTTTCCCCTCCCAAATCACTATACATCCAATGCCTTAAGGGGCATAGGCCGGTGAAAGCCGGCCTTTTTTTATTTATTGGAGAAGACATCACGCGGAGAACGCGGAGGACGCAGAGGAGAAGGTTCCCGTCTTGACAGTTTCGAAAGAAACATGGTACTATCTTTCATATGACAACTTTTGTGTTGCGAAATGAAACCCAAAAAGCGGAAATTTACCTGATTCCCGATAAAGAGTTCATAACCGTTATACCCCCCCCCCCCCTACCCCCAAAACTAAGAAAAACAGGCTATTTTTACTCAATATTTTCCCAAAAAAGGAGTTTCTCATGAAAAACAACGTTAAGGCGCGGATTGCGTCTACCCTCGGAGTTACCGTTTTTGTAGCGATAATCGGATTTTCTATGTCAGTATTGTCGCTGACAGGATGCGAAAGCCCTACCGGCGGCGGCAACGGTAACAGCAGTAGCAGCAGCGGCGGTACCGATAACGGTGGTAACGGTGGTAACGGAGGCGGCGGCAATCCCACCATTATCAATATAGCCGCCATCCAAGGTGTAACAGTTCCCATTGCCGGCGGAACACCAGTAACGGCAATTACCGATACGGTTCAGTACAGCGGAACCATTGCCTGGGCACCAGCCGTCTCCGGCACGTTTGCCGCCAAGACCGCGTACACCGCGACCATTACCCTGACACCAAAAACCGGCTTTACCCTGAAAGGCGTTACGGCAAACTTCTTTACCGTTGAGGGATCAACATCGGCAACCAATACCGCTGATTCCGGCGTTATTACCGCCGTATTCCCCAAACTCCCCGGAACAGCGGAAGACCCCGCCGAAATCGACATTAAAGTCATTGGCGGCGTAACAGCTCCGGTATTCGGCGTAACACCGGTAACGACGATTACTGAAACAGAACAGTACACCGGAACGGTAGTGTGGGATCCCGCTGTTTCCGACACCTTTGCCGCTGAGATCATCTATACGGCGAACATTACCTTGACAGCAAAAACCGGCTTTACCCTGCAAGGCGTTACGGCAAACTTCTTTACCGTTGCAGGAGCGACAACGGTTACCGTTGATACTGAATCCGGCGTTATTACCGCCGTATTTCCAAAGACCGGCGAAGCCCCTGTCTATGCTGTTTCCCTTTCACCGGCAAGCTATACATTCACCAGCGTGGTTGCCGGATACAACGAACAAAGCCCGCTTACGGTAACAGTTACCAACACGGGCAACCAGGCAACAGGCGCTCTTACCGCCGCACTGTCTGGTACTAACGCAGACAGTTTCACTCTGTCAACAAGCTCAATAAACAGTATAGCGGTGGGCGAAACCGCTGCATTTACAGTAAGACCAAATACCGACCTGAGCGCAGGGACTTATACCGCCACTGTTACCGTAACAGGCGGCAACAGCATTTCAGCCGGCTTTAATGGTAGCTTTACAGTAGACGCCGTGCCCAGTTACGGTATTACCATTTCACAAACCGAAAACTATTCATTCACTCCCGATACATTCGGCTACGGCGCGCAAAATCCACTAACAATAGAAATCAGAAACACCGGCAGCCAAGCTACAGGTAATCTTACTGCGGCTCTAGGGGGAACGAACTCTGGCAATTTTACTCTTTCCAAAACATCTATAACTAGCATAGCGGTAAGCGATAAAGATACATTTACAGTTGCGCCTGTAAATAATCTTTCCGCCGGTACTTACACCGCCACTGTTACCGTATCGGGTAGTAACGTTTCATCGAAGGCATTTAACGTAAGCTTTACGGTAAAACCCAAAGTTATTACTTTTACCATTGACCCAATATCAGCGCAAACCTATACCGGAAACGCAATTACTCCGGCTGTTACCGTAAAAGATGGTTCTACAACACTTGCGCTGACTACCCACTACACAGTGTCCTACAGTAATAACACTGCTGCGGGAACAGCCACAGTAACCGTAACAGGCGCGGGAAACTATGCCGGCAGCACAGGCAGTACGACATTCACTATTGCCGCCGCGACCGCGCAAATATACAGCATTTCTCTTTCACCAACAGGAACCTATACATTCGACTCTTTGGATTCCGGCTACAGTACAGCGCCCACAGCTTTGACGGTAACCGTTACTAATACTGGCAATCAGGCGACCGGCGCGCTTACTGTCGGGCTGTCTAGTACAACTAACTTCACGCTGTCAACAACATCGATAAGCAACATAGCAAACAACGGAACCGCCACGTTTACAGTCCAACCCAAGACCGGTCTTGCCGTTAACACTTACAACGCCACTGTTACCGTGTCGGGAGGCAATAGCATAAGCGCCAGTTTTAATGTGAGCTTCGCTGTAACTAACGCTTCCGCTCCCTACATCATAAACGGCAGCAATACATCGTTTACGGCAACCAAAAGCGGCGCAACCATTGGAACGGCTTCCCAGCCGATACAGAATGTAATCAACGCTATCAGAACACACGCGACAGGCAAGGACCCCACCATACAATTTGGAAACGGCACTGCGGTATTGAACATTGACACGGCAAGCGCAAGTTTTAATAACACGGGCGGAACATGGGGCGCAATAACGCTGACAGGAAAAGTAACATCAACCAATGCAAACTGGCCCGGCGGAACCATATTTATTGACGGTTCTGTTTCCGTAACCAGCAGCGCTGATATAGCAAACACCGCCGACGACAGCGACGGAAACGCGATCTTTAACAATTCCACCGGAACGTTAACGATTACAGGCGGTACGGTTTCCGCGAAAATGGGTTCAGCGGTATTTAATGAATCAGAAGGAGAAGTAAACATTTCAGGCGGCGCATTTTCTGTGACAGGAGGTGTGGCGATATATAATGAATCACCATACGGAGACGTATACATATCAGGCGGTACTGTTTCCGCGACAACGGGTCTGGCGGTTTGGAACGTTTCTACCGGTAAAATCACTGTGTCGGGGGCGACAACAAAAATCAGTTCGGCATGTACTGATTCTGGGTATGGCACGATTTATCTCGAAAGTAACGGATTCGCTACAGCTGAGCGGCTTGAAATTTCAGGCGGCACTGTAGAAAACACAGCCGCAGGCGCAAACGCCATAGCGGTTTACAACAATTCCAACGGCGCGGTAACCATTTCCGGCGGTACGATTAAGACAGCCGGAACCTATGCGGTGTATATTACCAAGCCAAACTCCATGCTTACTCTGGACGGTAACCCCAGTCCCACTATAACGGGCAGAATACGCCCATCGGCGGCAGGGAAGTTGACCGCGGCGAACGGATTTACCCCCGGCTCAAAGACATACACGCTTGAATACCTTTCTTACGCTGCCGGTAACATTGCGGTCGCGCGCGGAGCAAATTATCTTTCCAACTTTACGGTTCCGGGACAGGCTTTGGTTGTAAATGGCGTTAATTTAGTCATAGCTGACCCCAATGCCCCCTATATCATTACCCTTAACGGTACAGATTATACGGCAACCAAGAATGGCGTAACCATAGCAACGGAGTTTTTTTATCCTAATGGTATACATAAAATAATTGATTTCATCCAAACCGATGCCACAGGGAGGAATCCAACTATACAGTTCGGCGACCTAACAAATGTATTGGAAGTTATCAGCCTCGGCGGCGCCTTAAGTTTTAACAATACAAACGGAACTTGGGGTACAATAACATTGACCGGAAAAATAACCGCAGGTGATGATAACACCATAGTCATTGCTGATAATGTTTCTGTAATCACCACGGCGGACATCGCAAACACCAAAACAAAAACAGCAGTATATCACAATTCAACCGGAACGCTCAGCATCTCCGGCGGCACGGTTTCGGCAAAAACGGGCTATGCGGTAAACAGCAGTAACACAGGCAAAATCACCATTTCGGGAGCAACAACGAAGGTTACCTCGGATAATAGCACGATTGCTCTTAATAGCAGCAAACTTGAAATCCAGGGCGGCACGGTTTCTGCGACAAATGGCACTGCGGTAAGCGGTAATGCCACCATATCCGGCGGTACGGTTTCTGCGACAACGGGTACTGCGGTAAGCGGTACTGTCACCATCTCCGGCGGTACGGTTTCTGCGACAACGGGTACAGCGGTAAGCGGTAATGCCACCATATCCGGCGGTACGGTTTCTGTGACAACGGGTACAGCGGTAAACGGCACTAATAATACTACGATAAACATCTCAGGCAATGCTAATATTTCGGCTACACAAGGGGGCACGGCGGTGAAAACCACTCCCAGCGCTTATGGCTCCAGCACAGTAAACATCACCGGTGGTACAATCTCGACAACAGGTGTCAACGACGGGGCTTATGGCACGGCGGTGTATACCGACGCGACCAGCACCTCCGGAAATACAGGAACAATAAAAATTTCCGGTGGTACGATTTCGACAGAAAACGGAACTGCGGTTTATATCGGTAGATCGGGAGAAGCAACTATTTCCGGTGGTACGGTTAAGGCAACATATGGCAAGGCGGTGAATATTGGTTATAGCGGTAAACTCACCGTGTCCGGAACGGCGAATATTACATCGACAAACTGGGACAACAGCACTGGAGGTACAATTACCGCAAGCGGCCCTTATGCTAATATTACAATTCAGGGCGGTACGGTAGAAAACACATACACAAATGGCAATGCTATTTTTATTTCTAGCGGTAATAATCAACCTTTAAACATCTCCAGTGGTACGGTTAAGGCAACAAGCGGCAAAGCGATATACAACAACGGCAATGAAGCAGTTATAAACATCACAGGCGGCACGGTTTTGGCGACAACAGGCATAGCTATTTTCAATGGCTCCTTAGGCGGCAAAATCACCATTTCGGGAGCAACAACGAAGGTTACCTCGGCAAACGTGAGTACTTCTTCTGCCGGGAGAGGAACAATTTATCTTGAATCCACTTCAACTACAGGAAATAATTATTGGCTTCAAATAGATAGCGGCACTGTAGAAAACACCGGAACCAACGGCTACGCTATTTACAACAATTCGGGCGTGGCTAGTCGTGTACTCATCAAGAGCGCCGCTGTGATTACCGGACAGAAGTACGGCGCGTAAGGGGAGAAAATTAAGCAGTAAGAACAGGTAACAGAGAAAAGGCCGTCCGTCCGACCACTTAAGAGGTGGCTGGATTTGGGCGGTCTTTTTTTTGCATTTTTTTTCTGTTCCCACTCATGCTTTTGGATAGTTTGTTCCAAATATACACAGACTAGGAACCAGAGAGCTGGGATAGGAATTATTTATATACCCAATTCGAGGAAAAAACATTTTACAGAAAGGCGGTCTTGTATTATGATGGAATTAGTATTTGAATGGGATCCGGAAAAAGAGCGGGAAAATTTTAAAGAACATGGTATTTATTTTGATACTGCTGCACAGGCATTTTATGATTATTACCGTATGGAACGTCATGATGACGATTCAAGCGATAATGAAGAACGCTGGCAAACTATGGGCTTTTTTGACGATGTGCTTTTTGTGGTTTATACGGAGCGCGGAGAAAATATCCGTATAATGTCGGCCCGCGTTGCGGAGCCTTTTGAAAGGAGGATATATTATGGCAATAGTGAGACACACGGCTGGCAAAGAGTTAACCCCTGAAAGAAGGGCGGCAATGAAAGCGGAAATAGAGGCGGCGGCAAAACGGCCCTATACTTATGACCCTGATTGCCCCTTGCTTACGGAAAAACAACTTTCCGAATTCCGCCCGGTTAATTTTGACAGTATGGAGGAGCGGGCTAAGGCTATGCAAAATCATGAAGCCTCTGTTCTGGAAAACGCAACGGTGTCTGACACCAAAATTTGATGTCTGGCACCTCGCGAAAAGGCCGTCCGTCCGACCACTTAAGAGGTGGCCGGATTTGGGCGGCTTTTTTTTGAATAACAAATGGAGACAAAGCTTGTCTTTTCCCCTAAAAATAGCTATATTGAGAATATGGATAATCAAAAGACGCCCATTTTAGCAAAATCGGCCCCCTCCGTCGGTAATTATACCGAGCCGCAGGAAAAGTCCTTCAACGCCGTGACTATGGCGGCCCTGCAGGAAACAAGCGATATTATGAGCGGCAAAAAAAAGGTTAAATGGGATCGCTTTCAACCTGATGAAACAAAAACGGGAGCTAAAGATAAATTGAAAGAAATGCTCGGCTCTTAACCTATGCTTGATTTTTATTTTATCAACCAGTTCAAAAAAGACCTGAAACTGGCGGTAAAACGCCATTATGATATAGATGTCATTTATAACGTAATAACAGACATAATTTTTGAAATACCTTTGCCGGCTCATTGCCGCCCGCATAATCTTTCCGGCAATCTCGCAAAATACACCGAGTGCCACGCTCTTAACGATGTTTTACTGCTTTATGAAGCTGATAAAAATAAAGTTACCTTTTCCAGACTCGGAACACATTCCGATCTTTTTTAGCAAGATACTGATTATTGTTTAACAAAACCGCCGGCGTAATGCTAAAGGTGTCTGACACTCATTTTTAACGTCTAGCACCTCGCAAAAGGCCGTCCGTCCGACCACTTAAGAGGTGGCCGGATTTGGGCGGCTTTTTTTTGATATGCAAAAACACTTGTTTTTTTTATTTTTTATAGTATATTGAAATCATGAACATGGAATTATTAAAAATACTGGCCCCTTATTTTACCTCAATTCTGGGCGCGGCTGTCGCTATTGGGATTGCCATATATAACAACTCCAGCAAGGCAAAAGCCATTCAAAACAAACTTTCCGAAGTAGATAAAGAATTACATGGATTGAAAGATAACCACTTTTTCCATCTGGGAGAATATCTTAAAAAACTTAATGCTTTTCTGCACAGGGGCAAACTTATGGATGATGTCGAAAAAGCCGACATGGATTCCCTTGCAGACGGCGTATCGGGAAAGAAATAAACCAATAATCCCCAAAGGAAGCGCAACGGCGTCTGTATCATTCATTGACTTGACTTTCTTGACTTATTTCAATAGGCTTATGTTATGGGGAAAACCTCAGTTCCCGGCTCTATCGCGGTACTTTTAGTCTCTATAACAATAGCTGTCGCGGCTTTCATTGGTATCGGGCTGGGATTAACGCTGGCCGAAACAATAAACATCATAAACCAGGAAAATTTTGTCGAATTCGCGCCGGCCCTGCCCACCAAACTGCTTGATATAAACGGAACATTGATAACCGAATTCTCAGCCGACGAGAAACGCGAGATGGTGCTTCTTAGCGAACTGCCCCGCCACCTCATCCACGCGGTCCTCGCCAGGGAAGACCCCAATTTTTACTACCACAGGGGCTTCAGCGTAAAGGGAATTATGCGCGCCTTTTTCGGGCAGCTTATCGGGAAGCAGCTTGGCGGCGGCTCCACCATCACACAGCAGGTGGCGGGTACCCTGTACACAAACCGCAGCGAGAGATCCTACCGCAGGAAAATAAAAGAACTGTGGTGGGCGATACAGCTCGAGCGGCGTTATACGAAGAACGAGATACTGGAAATATACCTTAACTATATGTACATGGGCCCCGGAACCTACGGCGTCGAGGCGGCGAGCAAATATTTCTTCGGGCACAGCGCCAGGGACATAAGCCTTGCCGAGGCCGCCCTTCTTGTTATACAGCTTTCCAGCCCCTCCCGTTACAACCCACTGGACAACCCCAATGTCGCCATGAACCGCCAGCGTTTTGTGCTGGACCGCATGATAGAATTCGGCTACGCCTCAAGGGAGGAAGCCGAGGCTTCTTTCAACGAATACTGGAGTAATTACGATTTCACCCGCGCCTCAATGTCGGCGTTCTACCACCGCGAGGACAAGGCCCCCTGGTTCAGCGAATACGCGCGCAGGGAACTCGACAAGATGATGTACGGCTCCATGGATTATTACCGCGACGGCTATACCGTTTATACAACGCTTGACCTGCGACATCAGGCGGCGGCGGATAAATTCATGGCGGAAGGGCTTAAAGAGGCGAACACAAAATTCAGCAGATCCATGGGAAAAAGCAATGTTCAGGCTGAACGTATCTATGTCCCCATTGTCGATCTCCTGACGCTGGCCTTCGACCTGAACGACATTCACTCAACATCATCGGCGCAGAACGAGCAGAAATCACTCTCACGCTACACAAAAACCATAAACCCGATTGTTGATATGGCAGCACTCGCCTTCGGCGTGCAGGACTTAAAAGTTATAACTAACGCCGGCTTCGGCGAGCTGAAAGAAAACACGGAACGGAATTTGGTTGAGGGCGCGCTGATCTCAATTGAAAACCAGACGGGCTATATCACCGCGATAGTGGGCGGCTCAAAGTACGACGAGTCAAACCAGCTTATCCGCGCCACGCAGGGCAACATACAGCCGGGCTCGTCCTTCAAACCCCTTTACTACTCCGCGGCTATAGACACAAAAAAACTTACAGCCGCTTCCCTCATATACGACGTGCCCGTTGTTTTCCATAACGAGGACGGCACGCCCTACATACCCCTGAACTTCAGGGGCGAATGGAAGGGCTCGGTACTGTTATACGACGCGCTGTCGCACTCAATGAACGTGCCCTCGCTTAAAGTCCTGGACGCGATCGGCTTTGACGCCGCGATAAGCCGCGCCGCCGATTTGCTCGGCATAACAGACCCGAACCAAATCCGCAAAATATTCCCCCGCGTTTACCCGCTGGGGCTTGGGATCATTTCCGCGTCGCCGCTGCGCATGGCGAGGGCCTTCGCGATTTTCGGCAACCAGGGCCGCGAGGTAACACCCATCGCGATACGCTTTGTGGAAGACAGAGCCGGCCGCGTGGTGCTGGACACGGAGAAAGACCTCCGCGCGCAGCAAAAGAAATCCGTAAACCAGCAGGTTATAAGCCCGCAGAACGCCTACATAATGTCCAAAATCCTGGAGAAAACAGTCGAAGAGGGAAGCCTCGCGAACGGGGCCGGCTGGGGGGCTAAATTCACTTTCAAGGATGAGAGCGGAAAATCATTCAGGATGCCGGTGGCCGGCAAAACAGGAACCCCGCAGAACTGGTCCGACGCATGGGCCGTGGGATACAGCCCCTACTACACAACGGCGATTTGGTTCGGCTTTGACAAACCGGGCAACTCACTGGGCGTTGAGCTTACAGGCTCCACCCTGGCGGGCCCTGTCTGGGGCAACTATATGCGCGAGATTCACCAGGGGCTGCCGCGCAGAGATTTTGTCCGCCCCTCGGCGGGAATCGTCGAGGCGACCGTGTGCGCGAAATCCGGCCTCTTAAAAACACCCGCCTGCAACCAGGGCGAGGTTACACTCCCCTTCCTTACCGGAACCCAGCCTACAACGGTCTGCGATATACACGGCAGCGGGGCCTGGTCTTCGACAACGGCGATTAACACAATGCGCGACAATACCCTGGTAATAGACGACAACGCCCTGCTTGGCTCCCTGTCCATGCCCACTCTGTCGGCGGACCTTTTCCCGGAGATGAGCAAAAACAACCAGACGAATAACAGAAACAACAGAAACAATAACAATAACCGCAGGACAACCCAAACCAGGACTCCTCCGGCAAATACCCCAAACCAAAGGCAGCCTACATTGCCATCAAACAACCCCATGCTGGATGATGACACGCCTATCTCGCCTGTGCAGGAAAGCAGGATTGGGGTTACCGAGGCTCCTGAATACCGGACCCCTTCCGTGAACGCGAGTCCTGATCCCGCTTATGACGGACGGGAAACGCCGCAATACAACCCCCTGTTGGACTAAAAGGAAAACCATGCAAGTACTTATAAAAGACATCATAGTCAGAAAAAGAATAAGAAAAAAAATGGGCGACATAGAGACCCTGGCGGAAAGCCTTAAAAGCCACGGCCAGATCAGCCCCATTGTGATAAGCAGGAAAAACGTGCTGATCGCCGGCGGCAGACGTCTTGAGGCCGCGAAAAGGCTGGGCTGGCGGACAATAAACGCGGTAATATTCGAGAACTCCACGGAACTTTCACGGCTGGAACTTGAGATCGAGGAAAACACACAACGGCGCGATTTTACCATGGAGGAGCTTGCCGAGGCGACGAAAAAACTTTACCGCATGCAAAACCCCGGATTTTTCCGCCGTTTTTTTAGAGCCATAGCGCGTTTTTTCAAATGGCTGTTTAAAATTGACGATGATTAACAAAAATTCCGCTTTTTGAAACTGGACACGCATAGCCGTTTTTAGGTATTATAGTATATTGAATTTGAAAGGAGCTTTTAAATGAAAAAATTTATCGCTTTGTTATTAATCGCGATGGCAGTTTTCGGCGCAGTAGCCATTGTTACAACATCTTGTATGCAAGCGCCGCCTCCGGCCCCGCCGCCGCCTCCTCCCCCGCCGCCGCCACCGCCACCTCCGCCACCACCACCTCCTCCGCCGCCGCCGACAAAAACACCGCCAGATCTATCACCGCCTCAAGTCAGCGTCGAGCTTACTCCCCAGCCTTACAGCCCGATTAACCCGGACGGCAAAGAGCAGAATTTAAACGTAAAAATAAACGTGAAAAGCGTGTCACCGATTTACTCATGGCAAATCGAAATCCGCGAGCCGGGATCGAACAAATTATTCCTGTCAGTAGACGGGAAAGGCGACGTGCCTAAAACCCTGACCTGGAACGGCAAGAACGATGACGGCGAAATGGTTGAGTCCGCTACACCGTATCAATTCTCGCTTCGCGTCACCAATATCTACCACGGCTCAATGAAAGACGCGGATGGGTTTATCATCCCGCAGGATAAAGTAGACGAAACCACCGGGGAAAAAGTTACCGGAGAAATAGTTAACGGATCAACTCTCTACCAGGGAACCATAGACATTGACGTGCTGGTACAGAGGGAAGAGGGCGGCCTGCTCAGGGTAATAGTACCGTCCATAGTCTTCGCCGCCAACAAGAGCGATATTACCCAGGGTCTTGATCCTGACGTAGCCGCCAACAACGACAGAATCCTCAGGCGTATCGCCGAGGTTCTCCAGTACTTCGATACCTACAGGGTTAAAGTTGAGGGCCACGCGAATCCGACCACACCGCCCGGTTCCAAACAGCGGCGCACTGAAGAAACAACCGGCATTTACCGCGGCGACAAGGGCTTGCAGCCATTAAGCGAAGAACGCGCGAAAGCGGTTGTTGAATACCTGGTAAACCTCGGCGTAGACCGCTCACGGCTTACCCCCGTGGGCATGGGCAGCCAGAGGATCAGGGTTGAATTCTCAGACAGGGACAACTGGTGGAAGAACCGCCGCGTAGAGTTCATCCTTGAAAAGCCTGAACCACCCGCGCCCGCACCCGCGCCTGTAAACGATAAATGAGAAACAAGAGTGTTTTTTACATTATCGCGGTCGGCATTACAATTTTATGTTTTGCCGGCTGCGCTAAAAGACAGAGCAGCGTAATCGTATCCGGTATTGGCACAGTTTCGGCCCAGCCGGATACGGTTCAAATGTACATCTCCCTAAGCAAAACAGCCCCGACAACACGCCAGGCCCAGGAAGAAGTGGCCGTTATGGTAAAGAAGGCCCTTAAAATACTGCAAGACTCAGGGGTTGAGGAAAAAAACATACAGACAGCTTCCCTGCGCTTTATGCCCGAATACGAATGGGGAAACGGAAGAAGGCAGCTTCTGGGGCAAAAAGCCGAACAGGCCATAGCTTTTTCCGTTGAGAACCTTAACGGAACGTCGGCAATAATAGACCAGCTTATTGAAATAAACGGCATTGAGCTTCAGAACATGCAGTTCAACGTAAAGGACAATTCCGCCCTGTACGCCAGGTCCAGGGAACTCGCTTTTCAGAAAGCCCTGGAAAAAGCCGAACAGTACGCCAAACTCTCCGGCATGAAAGTAGCCGGAACCCTGAGTATCTCGGAAGACGGCGCCAACAACGTCTCGCCTGTTTTTAACCGGGCCCGCATGGCGGCGGAAACAACCGCGAAACAGGCGATGGCGGACAGCTCAACCGTCCTTCCCACAGGCGAAATGGAAATAACCAGCCGCGTCGTGATAGAATTCCTGCTTAAATAAGAATTTGAAGAAGAAGCTCACGCAGAGGCGCAGAGGCGCAGAGAGAAGAGAAAAGAGAGAAAGAAGATATACAATAAGCCTTTCTTACTTTATGTGCCTTTGCGAGAGGAATTGGGAATAAATGCGCCTTTACGAGGGGAAATTCGAGTAAAAGCCTCAAAAAAATAACAAAAAAGTAGCAAATTCGCGGAAAATAGTATATAATCTAAGTTCAAGCGCAAGCTAATTTACTCAGAGGTTGGTATAGGTGACAAAACTAGATTTCCCCAAGATACACTTCTATGATCAGGATTTTGTCGATATTTACGATAAGACATGGGCGTGGCTTCAGGATTGCTGGAATAACTCAACCGAAAAGAACGGTATAGAGGGAAAATTCTTCTCATATCCGGGAGCCAAAGCCGTATACCAGTCCGACGCCATCTATTCATCCTTTTTTCTTGTTTACTCAAACCGTATTTACCAGGCCACCCCCAGCCTTGACCTGTTTTACGAGCGCCAGGAGGCCAATGGGGCCATAAGGGCAGCTTATGACATCAATACGGGCAAGCCGGTTATAGAGCGCGACAACTCCGAATGCCTCGGAATCCCGCTTTTCGCCTGGGCCGAGTACAATATTTACCATAAATCGGCGAATAAAAAACGGGTCAAGGACGTGCTCGCCGTTCTGGATAAATATACGGCGTGGATAGACAAGACTTTCAAAAAATCCAACGGCCTTTACCGGGTTCCGCTCGCCGTCACCGGCAATTCAAACTCCCCCCGCGAGGGAACCTTTTATTCACTGGATTTCAACGCCATGATGGCGATCAACGCACTGTACCTTTCCGCAATGGCCGACATACTCAATGACAAGGATTCCAGCTTCCAGTACAAGAAACAGTACTTCGCACTTAAAACAAGGATCAACGCGCTGATGTGGGATCCCCATGACTGTTTTTACCACGACATCGACAAGAACGAAAAAAGGCTTCCGGTAAAAACCATCGCCGGATACTGGCCGCTTCTCGCGGAAATACCCAACGACGAAAAGGCCGAGAAGATAATCGCCAAACTCTCCGACCCGAATTTTTTCGGCGCGCCCCACCCCTTCCCCTCGCTTTCGCTCTCGGAAAAAACTTTCGATGAGAACGGCCGCGGGTATCACGGTTCCGTTTACCCCCACCTGACGTTCATGGTGATAAAGGGGCTGGAGCGTTACCAGAGATGGGACCTTGCCCGCGAGTGCGCCATACGGCATTTGTACTTTATGCTTGACTCGATGAGCCCGGACGGCAACCACCACAGGGGCAATCTTTGGGAAGCCTACCTGCCCACAAAAGAAGGCCCGGCGAAATGGCCCGGCAAACCGGATTTCCCACGCGCCCAGTACCTGTCCTACGACGCCCTTTCCACAATCTGCCTGACAATCGAAAACATCGTCGGCCTGTTTATATCGCTGCCGAGAAAAACCGTGGACTGGGTCATCCCCAACCTGGAAATAATGGGCATCGAGAATCTGTCGCTCAAGAAAAATATGATAACAATACTTTCCCACAGAAGCGGGCGGGGATGGGAAATACACATGGAAAGCGAAAAGCTCTATTACTTTACCATTAACATCCTTGGAAAAAAGAAAAAAACCCTGCCCATTCCATCCGGCAAGTGTTCTATGTTAATTGACAAATTGTAAACGAAGTAAATGCAGAAATGTATGCTAAATAAAGGTGGTGGAGGGGTGGCCGAGAAATCGTGGCCTTCGAGAAGGACGCGAGTTTATCGGCCAGGACCCCAAGTAAATTCTTTAAGCATAAATTTCTGTTTTTGAAGAGGCTCTATGGATAACAAGTTAGTCGCAATTATTGAAATTGGTTCCACGGGCATCAGGCTGCTTGTCGCGCAGATGCAGGCCGGCAAAAGCCGGCAGGGCGACAACTGGAAACTCATGGACAGCGCCGGCCGGCCTGTAGCCCTGGGCCGCGACGTTTTTAACTCGGGCGAACTTTCCCGCGAGTCGCTTCTGGACTGCCTCGCCGTGCTTCAGAATTACAGGGAACTTCTTGAAAGCTGGGATATCGCGTCGGAAGACGTTCATGTTATCGCGACAAGCGCCCTGCGCGTAGCCCGCAACCGTGACATCTTAATCGACAGGATACGGCAGGAAACCGGGTTCAACCTTTCCCTTGTGGACGGGGTCGAGGAAAACCGCCTACTGTACCTCGCCGTGCGTTTCGCCCTGAAACAGGACCTGCCCCTGTTCTGGCGCGCCAACTCAATGATCCTTGACATCGGCGGGGGCTCAACCGAGGTAATGCTTCTGCGGCGCGGGCAGATGGTAGCCGCCCACAGCATCAAACTGGGCACAATAATTCTCGACCAGAGGATACGCCACAGGGCGGGCCCCGGCCTTTTCCACGAGAGCCACCTGAAAGAGTCCATCCGCGACACGACAATAACCCTTAACGCCGATATGGACCTCGCCTACGTGCGAACCTTTGTCGTCGCCGGCTCTGACGCGAGGCTTGTGTCGGAGCACGCCGGCATGGAACTGAACGAGCATTGCCGCGTAATAGCCAGAAATGACTTTATCGCTTTTGTGGAAAAATTCCAGAACTACAACGCCGAGGAATGTGTTCAGAAGCTGGGCATATCATACGCGGACGCCGAGGGCTTTATCCCGGGGATACATTTAATCAAGCTCTTTCTTGAAAACACGGGAGCCGCGCAGGTGGTGGTTCCCCTTGTCTCAATCCGCGAGGGCTACCTTATCGATCTCGCCCTGGGGGTGGATTCGGAGCAGCAGGAGGAATTTTACTCGCAGATAATCGCCTCCGCGGTAAACCTTGGCAGGAAATTCCATTTTGACGAGGCCCACGCGCGTCAGGTCGCTAGTTTGAGCATGACGCTTTTTGACGCGCTGACCAAGGAACACGGCATGAACCGCAGGCAGCGCATGATGCTGGAAACAGCGGCCATTCTGCACGATATAGGCTCATTTATAAAGACCTCGGGCCACAACAAACACGGCCAGTACATTGTCTCAAATTCGGAAATATTCGGCCTGCCCCGCGACGAGCTGGACATAATCGCCAATGTCATACACTACCACCGGGGAAGAATGCCCACAAAGGCGGATATAGAGTACATTAGCCTCCAGAGTGAGGAGCGAATCATAGTGCTGAAAATGGCCTCCATCCTGCGGGTCGCAGACGCCCTTGACCGGGGACATTCACACCACCTCAAGGAACTCACCGTGGAGCGCCGCGAGGAGACAGTCGCCCTGCACGCGCAGGGGGCTTATGACATTTCACAGGAACTCATCGCCCTGGAAGAAAAAGCAGATTACTTCCAGGCGGTGTTCGGATACAAAGTTGTGCTAAGTTAGCGAAAATGATATAATAAAACCATGGCATACGTTAAAAACCTCTTTGACCGCAACTTCCTGGAATACGCCTCTTATGTCATAAAAGACCGCGCGATTCCGGATCTTGAAGACGGCCTTAAACCTGTTCAAAGAAGAATACTCCACACCTTATTTGAGAAAGACGACGGCAAATTCCACAAGGTCGCCAATATTGTCGGGGAGTGCATGAAGTACCACCCCCACGGCGACGCGTCAATAGGACCAGCCCTCGTGGTGCTTGCTAACAAAGAACTTTTCATCGACAGGCAGGGAAATTTCGGCAACATATACACAGGCGACGAGGCCTCAGCCCCCCGCTATATCGAGTGCCGCGCTACTGCCCTGTCAAAAGATATTTTCTACAACCCAAAGCTAACCGAATGGACAGACTCTTACGACGGCAGAAACAAGGAACCCCTGCTCTTTCCTGCTAAAATTCCCGTGGTGCTCATTATGGGCGCGGAGGGAATCGCCGTGGGTATGTCCACAAAAATACTTCCGCATAACGCCGTGGAAGTGCTGGAGGCCGAGATCGCCTGCCTCTCAGGAAAAAAATTCCAGCTTTACCCGGACTTTCCCACGGGCGGCCTCATGGACGTGTCCGAGTACCGCGACGGCAACGGCAAAGTCCTCGTCAGGGCGAAACTCGACACATCGGATCCCAAACGCATTTTAATCACGGAGCTGCCCTTCGGCTCAAACACGGAAAGCCTCATAAACAGCGTGGAAGCCGCGGCTAAATCCGGAAGGCTTAAAATCCAGGGGATAAACGACTTTACCACCGACAAGGTTGAGATCGAGGTGAAACTGGCCCGCGGCGTATACGCGCAGGAAACCATCGACGCCCTTTTCGCCTTTACCGAGTGCCAGCAGTCAATTTCAGTTAACCTTCTTGTCATAAAAAACGGAATGCCGGTCATTATGACGGTAAACGAGGTTATACACCACCACGCCAAACAGCTTGTTAAAATTCTTACCAAAGAACTTGAGCTTGAGAAAAAAGAACTTACCGACAAGCTCCACCTCCGCAACCTGGAAAGGATATTTATAGAAGAGCGCATATACAAGAGCATAGAAAAAATGAAAACCGCCAAAGGAGTCCAGGACGCGGTTATCTCCGGCTTTAAACCCTTTATGAAGGAAATAGGCTCACGGGGGGTCAGCGAGGACGACGTGGAACACCTGCTGCGCATACCAATCCGCAGAATATCGTTATACGACATAAACAAGGCCCGCGATGAAATGCTCCAGATACAGGCGCGCATAAAGGAAATAAACTCCCACCTTAAAAACATAACGGCCTACTCCATCAATTTCCTTAAAGGAATAATCGCCAAGATACAGGCCAATGAGGAACTTGGAAAGGGAGCGAGAAAGACAAAAGTCGGAGCGTTTGACAAGATCGACGTAAAAGAAGTCGCCAAAAAGGACGTGGAGCTTAAATACGACAAAAAAACCGGCTACATGGGAACCAATGTCGCGGGCTCTAAAATCGCAGAAGTCTCTCCCTTTGACCGCATACTTTCGATCAGGAAAAACGGAATGTACACTGTAACCGACCTGCCGGACAAACTGTTTGTGGGAGAAGACGCCTGGTGGATTGGGGCCGCGGACAAGGAAGAACTTTCAAAAACGATATTTACAATTATCTACAAGGATAAAGAAACGGGCTTCGCCTGCATAAAACGCTGCGTAATTGAAGGCTGGATCATGAACAAGGACTATTTCCTGGTTCCTGACGGCGCGACCGTCCTGCATATTGATACAAGGCAAAAATTTTCATTTACTTTAAAATATATACCAAAGCCCCGCCTTAAGGTTCTTACGGAAGAATTTAAGGCCCACGACTACCCCGTGCGGGGGGTAAAGGCAGGCGGGATAAGGCTGTCAAATAAACAAGTTTCAAAAGCGGACGTCGGGAGGAAGAAGGAAGATGACGAATAACAAAACAGGCAGAACGGAATTTCAGGTTAAGTCAGCCGTAAATGACAACGCGGGAATTGTCATTGATCCAAAATCAGGCATTTCCGAGGAAGAACAGCGGCAAATATTGGCGCAGATCAACGGCATAGCGGAAAAGAACCGCCTGTCGCTGTCAGCCGTAGGGCAAGGCGACGGGAAAAACAAAAAAAAGCTCTTTAAGGCGAAAAAATCAGGCGGGGCTTTTCCCGTTATGTTTAACATAGCAGCCATCGCGGCTCTCGCGGGGGGGCTGGTACTCCTGTCCTCCATGCACGGAAAAACAGACGCCAGCGTAAGAACCGGCGCGAAGGTATACAACAGCGCCGAGCGCGCCCTTATCGAGGAAATCAGAAGGGAGACTATTTCCCTTCTTGAGGCGAAAGAGTTTGAGATTTACCAGATCAATTCCAAACTTGACGACGTAGACGCAGAGCTGCTCGCGTTAATCTCCAGCGGCCGCGAATTCACCGCCGAGGAAAAGGCGAACCAGAACAGGCTAAAACTGCTGCAGGAAGAATACAGGTCAACCCTCACAGGCTTACAGGACGAGCGCTCAAAAATACTGGAAGACGCCAGGGCCAAGGAGTCGCTTCTGCAGGCCCAGCTTGAAAACCGCACCCGCGAGCTCGCCGTTGTCTCGGAACAGAGCGCCACCGCCATAGGCCTCGCCCAGAACGAGCTGGAACGGCTGGAAAGGGAACAAACCCAGGCCGCCGCCGTCGAGGCGGAAATGGGCGCGTTCTTCGCCAACCTTAACAGGCAGGTCGCGGATAACAGGCTTGACGAGGCTTCAACAACGGTAAAAGCGGCGCGCGATTTTATTAACACGCCCTCGTTCCAGGCGCTCCGCTCGATACAGGCGCGCAAGGACATGTACCTAAGGACAATTAACGCCTTTGAGACAATGATAAATGAAACCAGAAGAAGCCAGGCCGCCCTGAGCGCCGACAACCCCTTCCTTGAAGGAAACCCGTTAACCGACATGCAGTCCAAAATTTCCCAGCTTGAGCAGAATTTGGCGGAAAAGAACAAGACCATAGACGCCCTGAGCTCCCAGGGCTCCGGCGCTTCCAAGCGGCTTAACGAGATTGAAAAGGCGAACAGCGCCCTGCAGACGGAATACAGGCAGCTTGAGAGGGCGAACACCACCCTGCAAAACCAGAACAGGCAGCTGACAACGGATTTGGAAAAGCAGACCC
>Ga0268262_10002636_pt1 | contig 20485 bp, 22 predicted proteins | sample TergutNc150P3_FD_190354 | JGI IMG/M metagenome (GOLD analysis project Ga0268262, IMG submission 190354) | Nasutitermes corniger P3 segment gut microbial community from laboratory colony in Florida, USA - Nc150 P3 (SPAdes) (version 2) | ecosystem: Host-associated > Arthropoda: Insects >... | reverse complement strand
TAAACGCGTTCTTTTAAGAGGTTTTTTCTCTGTTTTCTTAAATTTCGCCGGAATCCGCGTTTCAAAAAACCCAAACCACTCGGCGATTTCTAATTCGGAGTATTTAAGTTCTATAAGCCGGTCGCGGTAATACGCGGCCGGATTGCGCCCGCGGGAGAGAAGGCGGCTGGGCACCATTTTGCTGACGCCTATCAGCCGCGCAAATTCTCTATCACTTTTACCGCTCATTTTTGCCGCCGAGTTTTTCTCTTAATTCGCAGTTTTCCGTATAAAGTTCAATCAACTTTTTTACAACCGTCGAATCAGTTCCCACCGGCACAAATGCCCATTGTCTGGTTACTTTAATTTCCATTTTAATACCCCTTGAAAAGAAAAGAAGGGCGCCGAACATCTGCTACTGTCCAGCCCCCCCCCTTTTTTTACCGCCTGCCTATTGTGCATCAGACGAGTTTCTATTTTGCGATAGCAGTCGCTTTTTCCTAATTTTTTTAATACTGTCTGCCGCAACTTGCGGCAAATGGTATTTTTTTCTTTAGGTTGTTAAACTTTTTTTGAAAAGCATTTTTATCAACTTTTCTGTATAAATATACATTAAAAACTTTACAAAAACACAGAAAAGTTAATAAAAATAAACAAAAATTGATAAATTGTATTTTGTCGGGGGCAGTAATTGGAAATCACACACATATCAAAGCGCGCTGTTAGTAAACAGATTAAGGAAAGAACTATTTCTTTTTGTAAAGAAAATAAAATAACGCAAGCAAAGTTAGCGGAAGTTATGGGAACGCAACAGTCAAGCATAAACAGATGGTTTAGTTTTAACACCGATGAAATCTTGAATATATTTGCAATTCATTGGTTAGTTACATATCACAACTTGAATTCAAATTGGCTGTTAACCGGTAACGGTTTTTCTAAAAACACCGAAACAAATATTATCCAAAACGCCGGACAAAACAACAGCAATCTTGTACAAAAGCAAACCGTAAATCAAGGCATTGCCGATAAAGAGTGTAAAGAGTGTCCGCTACCCAAAGCGGTTGAGAGATTAACACAGCAAAATGAAAGATTAACGGATAAGTTGATGGAGAAAATCTAACGAAAGGTGAATGACATATGGAATTAAAAGTTGAAATTTGCTCAGGACAAGTTGTTCCTGCTGAAGAACGCATTAAAAAAGCTATTCCAAGTAAACATGGATTATATCCGCACGAAATTCTTGTTTTGGATTATGCCCACACATTTTACATTAACGAAAACAAATTTCAAAATTTTTGGTGGGATGGTTACGGGGTGCGAGACGTAAAGGCGGTTTTATTGTCTTTATTAAAAAGGGGATTCATTAAAGTCGGCGATATTAGCGATACATTAAGCAGCCAAACTGCTGCAATCGTAAAAGATGTCCTTAAAACTTATGGCATAAAAACATCCGGCAAAAAGGACGAAATTGTCAAAAGGGTTCTCGACAACATACCGGAAAACGAGTTGGATAAAATATTTCCAAAAAGGGTGTACGCTTTAACAGATTCAGGGAAAACAGCGCTTCAAGATGAAAGTTATGTTTCATATATACATCGCAATGTTAACTCATTGCCGTTTGATATATGGTCGTTAAATCTAATCATGTATGACGGAGTTGATATGCCAATAAACGATAAAATATTGGCAGAAATAAATAAACTGTGTGCAAAATCCTTAAGGCGCAAGGATTTTGGGGAATATAAACGTTACAAATACGAGATGAGAAGGTTTATGCAAAAAATTGAACGGTTTGATGATACGGCATTAAAAACTAACTCTGAACTTGCATTCTTTGAGTTAAGAGGAGTAACGGTTGACGATTATGAATTAGAGTATCTTGAATATTTTTACGACGGATTGTTCCCGTATAAAGAATCTGACGCAAAGATTGAACCGGATACGCTTTCTTTAATTTTGCGCTGCCAAAAAGAATTAGAACTTTCGGACGAAAAATTAAGGGATTTGTTGATAAAATATATGAGTAAATTTAATTTAACGACACAAATATTTACAGCGGAAGAATGCGCGCAGATAGTTTTTTGGGAACGCGATAAAAATATCGAAGAGTTAACAAAATTATATGACGAAGCAGAAAAAAAATTTAAGCAAAACTATGCGTTAAAATAAAGTATAATTTTGCCACACTTTTTAATACGACTGCCACACTTTTTGCCACATATTTTTGTGGCACTAAAACCGCACACACAAGCGGAGTTGCGGGAGTTGTGAGCGAAAAACTTGTAAATTTGTATTTTTGTATCAAAAACGCGGAACTCCGCTTGTGTGTAGGAAATGCGAGGATTTTAATTTGTCTTATTGTTTTTTTTAATTTGTCTTATTGTTTTTTGAGATATAGTGAGAAGTATCTCCTTCTCTGACCATCATTCCTTCTAAACCATGACCGGAAGCATACGCAGCGGCGGCAAGTTCTTCAAAAGAAGGTATCTTTACAGGTTTATCTTCGTCGTCATCTAATAAGTTATCAAGCGCCTTTGTATTTTTTATGCCAAGAAGCTGTTGATAAATCTTGTAATTGTCTTTGTTTACTTCGCCTATACGCATAATGTTTCCTCCTTTTTGTTTAAGAAGCCGTCTATTTACACCTTAAAAAAATATACTAAATTATTTTTACTTCTGCTGAATAAATAGTTATTTTTGATTTTTTTCTTAACAATATTCGGAATTATTTTTGTTTGTTTGGTAGCACATATTAGTAAGTCCCGAATCTTTTATGCCATTTCTCAAAAATTTCGTATGAATCGTCGCCGTAGCGTTTTATGTCGCGGACGACTTGTTCAATTGTTTTTGGAGTAGTTAAAGTTTGAGGAGTTTTGGAGAAAAACAAATCGGCGTATGAAATTATCTCTTCTTCAAGCGTAGAAGGAATCATATCTATCGGCGGCAGAGGCAGATTGTTTTTTATGACGTGGTTTGCGGAAATTCCTACTCCTACGTGTGTTTGCGCTACAATCGCTTCGCGAAAAAGTCCGTGTTCTTCAAGTAGTTTTTTCCCCAAAACTCCGTGCTGAATGTAGGGCGCGTCGCCTTTGCAATGAATTTTGGGCGCGTTTGTCATAAAAATCGCGATGTCGTGCAAAAGCGAGGCGCGATAAACAAAATCGACGTCAGCGTTTTGTTTTTGAGCGATTTTCACGGCTAAATCCGCTACGCTTTTTACGTGCGGAATCAAAAAAAACAACACGTCTTTGTCGTTCTTGTAAATTTCGTCTATAAAATCAAAAGTTTCTTTGTCGTTCAATTTATCCTCCTTTCGATTATGTCGTATCCGTTTTTCGACGGAATAAATTCCAAGCGGTTTTTTATGTTTCTTACCACGTCTTCTTCGTGATGACTGACAAAAAGTACGCTTGTTACGTCCGACGATGCAAGAATTTCTACCAAATTCAGTACCAATTCGCGGTTAAACGGGTCTAAACCGAAACAAGGTTCGTCCAAAATCAAAATCGGCGGATGTTTTACCATCGCCCTCAAAATCAAAACCATACGCTGCTCGCCGTAGGATAAATTCGCAAACGATTCCTTTGCGGCGTTTTTTATTCCCGCAAGTTCCAACCAACGATTCGCCGTATAGATTTCGCTTAAATCAGGTTTTTTGTAAATTCCTATCGTATCGTGAAACCCCGAAATCACAACGTTCAGTACAGAAATTGAAACGCGGTAATCGCGGTGAAAAAGCGTCGAAACGATTCCGATATTTTTTTTAATTTCCCAAATCGTCTCGCCCTGTCCGCGTTTTTTGCCGAAAAGTTCGATATCGTTGGAAAACGACTGCGGATTGTCGCCGCTGACAATAGAAAGCAAAGTCGATTTCCCACAGCCGTTAGGACCTGAAATATGCCAGTGTTCGCCTTTTTTCAACGTCCAATTTAAGTTCTCAAAAACGATTTTTTCGCCGTATTTTATGCCGACGTTTTTCAAAACGACATAATTTTCACATAAAATTTGCGGATTTTGAGTAATTTGTGGCGGAATTTCTTTAATTCTTTCGTTTTGAAAGTGCGATAAACGCCGAAATTCTTCGGATTTTTCTACAACATCTCTTTTACCGGAGGTTAAAAGCGAATGTTCTTTTCCGATAAACGCCAAATGCGAAGCGCGGGCGGGAATTTCTTCGATTCGGTTCAAAAACATAACGATTGCGATTTTCTTATCTATAAAATTTTCTATGATTTGTAAAAGTTCGCTGCGGCTTTTGGCGTCAAGTCCGTCGAACGGTTCGTCCAAAACCAAAATGTCGGGGATTTTGCAAAGCGCGGCGATTATAAGAATTTTTGCTATTTCTCCGGTCGATAAATGGCGAATTGACACGTTTTTCGTGTGAAGAACGTTGAATTTTCGCATAAATTCGTCCAATACCTGTAAATTTTCGCCTTTCAAAAAATCGCAGACCTTTTGACCGGGCGATAAAAAATCGCTTTCCGAAATATAAGCGTCGTCTTGGCGGTCGGCTTCTATCGCTTGGTTTATTTTCTCAAACGAGACCAAAACGCTTTTGCCGAAAAATTCGACGTTTCCGCAAAAATCGATTTTTTCGCCGCCCAAAATTTGCGCAAATTGCGACTTTCCGGCGCCGTTTTGCCCCAGAATCACCCATGTTTCACCGCGTTTGAGTAAAAAATTCAGGTCTTTTAAGCGGTTTTTGCGGTTTAGTACGCTTAAATTTCGGCATAAAAAAAGAATGTCGTCCGTTTCCATTAAATAAAAATACCAATAAAACCCGCTTGCAGAGAGCAAAAAACAAAATTTTTCAAAAAAATGCAAAAAAGGTATAAAGATTTTTTTTAATTCGAACGATATACATAATGTAGCGGCAAGGATGCCGCGAGGAAAATTAACAAAATCCGCTAAGGCGGTGAAACATGGAGGTTTCTTATGCGTATCAATCACAACATTCCAGCAATGGTTACTCAGGGCGCGCTTTTCGGCAACAACAGAGCGTTGGGAAAAGACCTTGAAAAGTTATCGACGGGTTTGAGAGTCAATCGTTCCAGCGACGACGCGGCGGGATTGTCTATCTCGGAAGGTTTAAGGGCTCAGGTCAGAGGTACGGAACAGGCGAAAAAGAACACGTTGGACGCAATCAGCGCGTTGAATATCGCGGAAGGTGCCGCAAACGAAATTCACAACATTTTGCAGAGAATGCGTGAACTTTCGATTCAGAGTTCGACGGCGACGTACAGTTCTGTTGAAAGAACTTATATGAATCAGGAGTACGGACAACTGCAAGACGAAATTCAGCGTATCGTGGAAGCGACAAACTTCAACAACATTAAGTTGCTTGATTCTAACGCCGCTCCGGCAAACAGCAAACCCGACCCCGCACACATTTTCGTCACGAGTAGAGATAACGTGCCGACGAAAGCGGGCGGTACCGGAGGAGACGCGGTATGGTGCGACGCGAACGGCGTAACGGGAGTTGACAGCATTAATGTTGGGTATGAGTCGATTAGTTTGTTCTCTATGGGTATTCGAAGAGAGGATGCAAACATATTTACCGCGACGGGTGCGCAGATGTCGATTACTCAACTTGACGGGGCGATAGAAGCCGTCAGTAGAATGCGAGCGGATATAGGTGCGTATGTTAACAGGTTGGAAACTACGGTGAACAACTTGACGGTATCGGCGACGAACCAGCAAGCGGCGGAAAGCCAAATTCGAGATGTGGACTTTGCGTATCAATCGTCCAACTTCACGAAAAACCAGATACTTACGCAATCGGCGACGGCGATGTTATCGCAAGCAAACGGAGTGTCTCAAAACGTGCTTTCGCTTCTGCGGTAGGTTTTTCAGCAAAGCGTTTAATAAAAGGCGGGGTCGAATTTTTCGACTCCGTTTTTTGTTGTTTTTTTGGCAGGATATTTGAGTATTAAGTGAAAAGGAGTTTTTTATGCTGTATGCAGGCAAAACTGTAAAAAATATTCCCTCTTCGCTTTTTGCAGCGGAAGTTTTCGGTTTTAGCGTCGAAAATTTCCTTATGAGTTTTACCCCCCCACCCTTTCACGTATAATATACGGTAATTTTTAAGGTTTTACTTAAAATTGTGAGGAGATTAGTTAGACGGTCAAAGTTTCGGCAATTAGCATTATCGCTTCTTTTGATAAGTCGCGGTTCTTAAACGAATAGTAAATATCTTTAAGCATTTTTTCGTTAACATCTAATTTATTTCCTTGTTTTGTTGCGCAATAATTTAACGTTTTCAAAAATATATACATAGCAATCTTTACGTTTAATTCGATAGTGCTTTGTTTTTGCGCATAAAACGGCACAAACTTAATTATCCAAAAACAATACAATGCGACTTCATTTATTTCGCTCATATCGCAACCGTAATACACGCGAAAATAAACTTTTCGCATTTGAACCTTATTGATTATTTCACAGATAACAACGCGGTTGCATTGTAAATCGGCGGGGAAAAGACACTTTGGAGACCTTTTTATAGTCTCGCCGATTTTAGCAGCAACCTGATTAGCGTCTGCTTGCGAAATATTTTTGTAGATAGGAAATTTATAAGGGTCGTTTTCGTAAGTCATTAAAATCCTTTGTTAAGTTGGCATTTCCGTTTTAATATTATTAAGAAAACCCATAACAGCACCGTTTTGCGAAACATCCGACTCTTTTTCCGCAAAAATATCCCAAAACTCCTTACCTTTACCTCTGACTGGGGAGTTTTGATAACGACGCGCACTCTCTTCGTTGAAAGCTTTGTACACGTCATCTGTGATGTTAATGTCATCCATTAGTCCTCACTCCTTTTTTACTTTCTGCCCTTTCGGGCTTTTGCTTTTTAATAAAAACCTAAAAAGATTTAGGTTTTTACCTCGACCGTTTCCGGTTTCGACCAAGATACATACTCTTAATTAAGAGTGTGTATTTACTTTTCATTCGTTAATTGGAAAATACTATTTGTCGCACGTTCCGTGACAGGGAAGCGGTTAATTTTTATTATTTTGGCTATTTAAGTTTTTGTAAAAATAATTAAATTTCACCGAAAAAATTTCCCGCATACGAAAAAAAATTCCATTCCTAATCAAAAAAGCAATAAAAAAACTCCCCAAAGCCACAAAAATATCGTTTTGGCACGATATTTGAGTATTAAGTGAAAAGGAGTTTTTTATGCTGTATGAACTTATTACAAAAAGACCAAAAATAAGGCGTCTGCGAAGGGGCTCCATCCAAGGACGGAAAAAATTAACAATAACCGCTAAGACGGTGAAACATGGAGGTTCTTATGCGTATTAATCACAATGTTCCGGCAATGATTACCCAAGGGTCAATCTTTCAAAACAACAGAGCGTTGACGAAAGACCTTGAAAAGTTGTCGACAGGTTTGAGGATCAACCGGGCAAACGACGATGCTGCCGGTTTGGCGATTTCGGAAGGATTGAGAACTCAGGTGAGAGGTGCGGAGCAAGCGAAAAAGAACACTCTTGACGCTATCAGCGCACTAAACATCGCAGAAGGCGCGGCGAACGAAATGCACGCTATTTTGCAAAGAATGAGAGAACTTTCCATTCAGAGTTCGACTGCGACTTACAGTTCTGTTGAAAGAACTTATATGAATCAGGAGTACTCACAATTGAAAGATGAAATCGACAGAATCGTCAAAGCGACAAATTTCAACAACATCAGGTTGCTTGACTCAAATATTGCACCCACCATGGGAGAAAGCATATTTGTTGAAAAAGGCACGCCCCCCGGTTTTAGCGGCGACCAAATTTGGTGCGACGCAAACGGCAGAAAGGATGTTGACAGTATTGCCGTAAAGTACAATGCGGTCAGTATCGTGTCTATGAGTATGTCGAACTCAAATATCGCTAATGCGACTTCCGCTCAACATGCGATTACCGAACTCGATGTCGCAATTTCACGAGTCAGTGAAATGCGTGCGGACATAGGTGCGTACGTGAATCGTTTGGAGACCACCGTGAACAATTTGGTCGTGTCGGCGGCGAATCAGCAGGCGGCGGAAAGCCAAATTCGAGATACGGATTTTGCGTCTCAGTCGTCGAATTTTACGAAAAACCAAATACTCGTACAATCGGCGACGGCGATGTTATCGCAGGCAAACGGAATATCTCAAAACGTGCTTACGCTTTTGCGGTAAGATTTGCGACGGAACAGTTGATGAAAAAAAAGAGCCGAAAATATTCGGCTCTTTTTTTATTTGCAGATAAAATCCCACAAGAGACGTACGCCGAAGCCCGTAGCGTATTTTGGATTTATTCCTTTTGCCGCGCTTTCGTTCCATGCGGTTCCGGCAATATCCAAATGACACCAGGGAGTATTCTCGGCAAAAAATTCCAAAAACGCCGCCGCCGTAATCGAACTTGCGCTGCGTTTTATCGTAGAAGTGTTCAAAATATCGGCAATATCGCTTTTTACCGCCTCGCGATGTTCTTTTCTAAGCGGCATTCGCCAAACATGCTCTCCCGTGTTTTCGCCCGATTCAAAAATTCTTTTTGCAAGTTCGTCGTTATTTGAAAACATTCCTGCGACGGTGTTTCCCAAAGCGATTACGATAGCACCCGTAAGAGTCGCTACATCGATAATTTCTTTGGGGTTGTAATTTTTTATTATATAAGCGAAAGCGTCCGCCAAAATCAAACGACCTTCGGCGTCGGTATTCAGTACTTCGACGGTTTTTTGACTATAACTTCTATAAACGTCTCCGACAAAATAGGCGTCTTTTCCTATGGCGCTTTGTGCGGACGGAATAACCGCCAGAAAATTAGTTTTGGGATTTATTTGACAAGCCGCTTTTGCTACGCCCAAAACCGCCGCCGCTCCGCTCATGTCGTGCCGCATATCCTCTATCGAGCCGGACGGTTTAAGATTCAATCCGCCGCTGTCGAACGTCAAGCCCTTGCCGACCAATGCCGAAAATTCCTGACTGTTTTTGTCGCCGTTATACGAAATTATCGCAAGACGCGGCGGCGTCGCCGAACCTTTTCCGACCGCCCACAAAAGCCCAAGCCCTTTCTCCCGAATTTCCTTTTCGTCGAGGATTTCGACTTTCATATTTTCGTTGGATTTCGCGATTTTTTCCGCCTCGTTCGCCAAAAATTCGGGAGTAATTATCGCGGCGTTTTCGTTAATCAAATCGCGGGCGTAATTAACCGCTTCCGCGACTGTTTTCACCTGCTCCAATTTGTTCCAGTCCGTTTCTTCGGCAAGCGTCGGGAGGTACAAATTTTCGATTTTCGTCGGCTTTTCCGACAAATATTTGTCGTAAGAATAATTTGCCGAGACGACGCTGTTTACCGCTGTTTCGGCGAATTTTTGTTCGCTTTGGGGAAGAATTATCTCTACGTCCGTTTTTTTTAGCGCCCTGATTTTTCTTATCGCTTTCGCCGCGGCGTCCGCAAAAACGGAAACATCGTCTTTTTCTTTTCCAAGTCCCGCATAAATAACCAAGCCGCCGTTCTCGTATCTTTCGGCGCTTGTTCCCGCTTTTCCTTCAAAATCGACGATTTCGCTTTCGTTTTCATAAACGAACTTGACGAGCGCCGCCGATTTTTTCTCTCTTGATAAATTCATAGCCACCCTTTTTATTTATAATTTCTCCGTAAAATACTTTTTTTCTGAAAAGATACCACAATTTTTCGACGAATTGTAGAAATTATAAAAAAGCCCTCTTGGCAGTTATCTTTAAGACAGGGAATAATATTTGGGGGGAGATATGTACAAGTTTTACCAAACCAAAATTTCAAATACGTTAAAAACCGACTTTCAGAAATCACGCGCCAGCGTTTTCGCATTCCGAATCGCAAATCATTGTATCCGATTGTGCGGATTTTAAGCCGCCACATTCCAAAGCGGTGCGCGGCGAAAGCCCGACAATATCCGCCCGCGCCAGTTGATTGTGTTTGCAGTCCAACCAAACAAGTGCTTTGCAGTCCGAAACGTCCAAAGACACCAATTCGTTCCCCGCGCAGTTTAATCTTTCAAGTGCCGAAAGCCCCGAAACGTTAAGCGCCGAAAGTTTGTTGCCGTTGCACAATAATTCCCGAAGCGTCGAAATTCCCGAAACATTAAGCGTCGAAAGTTGATTGTCCGAGCAGTTGAAAACCACAAGCGACGAAAGTACCGAAACGTCCAGAGACATCAAAAGATTAGCGCCGCAATACAATACTTTCATCGTCGAAAGCGGCGAAAAAATCAGAGAAACTAACCTGCCACCGCTGCAATTAAGCATAACAAGCGCCTTGCAGTCCGAAACGTCCAAAGTGGCAAAACTATTGCCGCCGCAATGAAATTCTTCCAGCGAATAAAGCCCCGAAACGTTAAGCACACGCAATTTGTTATACTTGCAATCAAGGCGAAAAAGAGAAGGAAGCCCGACAACGTTAAGCGCCATAAGTTTGTTGTTTGTACAATAAAATTCTTGAAGAGAAGTCAGTCCCGAAACGTCCAACGCGGTGAGTTTGTTTTTTGCGCAATTAAGAAGAATAAGATTTTTATTGTCCGCCGTAACTATGCGCATAAGTTTGTTGTCCGCGCAGGTGCATTTGATTAACGAATAAAGTCCCGAAATATCCAAAACGGTCAGTTTGTTGCCGCTGCAAATAAAATATTGAAGAGACGTACATCCCGCAACGTTAATAGTTGTCAATTGGTTGTCGTAACAAAATAATTCCCGCAGCGCAACAAGTCCGCCGACATTCAAATCAGTAAGTTGGTTACCCACGCAATTAAGTTTTTCCAAAGCCCAAAGCCCCGAAACGTTGAGAGATTCCAATTTGCATCCGCTGCAATATAAAGAATTAAGTGCCTTGTTATTTGTAACGTCCAGCGTAGTCATTTCGTTACCGCTGCAATTTAGATACATAAGCGACGTAAGACATTCTATGCCCGAAAAATCCTTTATGCCCATTTTGGGGGCGCGCAATTTATAGATTCTTTGCGCGTCGCTTTCAAAAATCGGCTCGCCGTTTTCTTTGTGAATTATTTGGCGCACCAGCATATTAAGCGCAGGGTCGCGAAATTTATCGCTTATATCCGCTCCAAATCCTTGCGGCATCGCCTCCGGTCGCAACAGCGACTCTTCCATATTTACTTCATATTCGTCCATCTGCGTCTTCACTTTCAATACACGCTTACGCTAATTATATTTTTTCCAATTTCACTTAGCTTAAACCGATTTTGCGCACCGGTCTCCCTTTCGGTTCGGGTAAAATTCCTAACCTTCTGTCAATAATATAATAATTTTACAAAAACGGCGGAGCATTTTTCGTAATTTTCGATAAAATTTTCCAAAAACGCCTTCTGTAAATAAATTTTGAAACGGCAAAGAAAACGAACTGTTGCGCGGCGAACGCGCAAAAAATTATATTTGCGTCTCTGCGAGGGAAAATATGACATCTAAATATTCGTTGATAAGAAGTTATTTGCGCGGTTTGTCGGAAAGCGGCGAAGCGTGTGATATTATTTTGGACGCGCCTTTCGATTTCGCCGCCGTAAAGAAGCCCGCGCCTTATCCCGCAACCGCGCCGCGCGCCGCCGTTATGCGCAAAACTCCGACAGTTTTACGCGAACCGCCAAAAAATTCTTTTGACGAGATAAAAGAGCATGTCTTACCCGAAAGCAAAAACGTTTTGGAGACGGACAAACGCGATGAGTTGGCTAAATTTTATTACAAATGCCGAAACTGCGTCGCCTGCCACTTATCAAAAACGCGCAAGCATTTTGTTTTCGGCGCGGGAAACGCTTACAGCGACGTTTTGGTTATCGGTGAAGCCCCCGGAGAGCAGGAAGATTTGCAGGGATTTCCTTTCGTCGGCGCGGCGGGCGACCTTTTGACAAAGATGCTTGCGGCGATACGTTTGGAAAGAAAAGATATTTTTATCGCCAATATTCTAAAATGCCGCCCGCCGTCAAACAGAACCCCCGAAAAACCGGAAATAGCGTCCTGTATGCCGATTCTCAAAAAGCAGATAGAAATAATAAAGCCAAAAGTTATTCTTCTTTTGGGCAAAACGGCGGCGCAAAGCATATTAAAAAGCGAAAAGACGGTCGGGGCGTTGCGCGGTACGGTGCATTATTACGGCGAAATACCGGCGATTGTCTCTTATCACCCGTCGGCTCTGCTTCGGGACGCTTCGTACAAACGACCCGCGTGGGAGGACTTGCAAAAGTTTGAACGCCTGCTTGGGGAGGTTAGACGTGGGTGAGGAAAAAAAAGGCGGAGTTTTGCAAGAATTGCGAACGATGCCGCACAGCATAGAATTGGAAAAATGCGTCTTGGCATCGGCGCTGCAAGACGAAAACGTACTTATAGATATTTTAAGCGGCATAGAAGAAGAACATTTTTACGATACGCGCAACAAAATAATATTTACGGCGCTTGTCCGTATGGAAGAGGAACACAAACCGCTCGACCATGTTCTTTTGCTCGAAACGCTAAAAGAAATGGGCAAATACGAGCAGTCCGGCGGCGAGGCGTATTTGTCGGAACTTTTAACCACGGTCGCCACGGAAAGCAACGTAAGCGAGTATTGCGGAGTCGTCAAAGACAAATGGACGCTGCGAACGCTTATCCGCGTATCCACGCAAATATCGGACGCCTGCTACGAGACGGGCGCAGACGCGAGCGCCTGCATATCCGATGCCGAGCAGAAAATTTTTGATATAGCCAAAGGAGAAACCGAAAAAAACGCTCCCGTACTTTTGAAGAATGCTCTCGGCAATGTATATAAAACAATAAGCGCAAACACACAGAGCGACGGCGTAACCGGTTTGCGCACGGGATTTCACGAATTAGACAAATACACGACCGGCTTCAAAGCGGGCGAACTTATCGTCGCCGGCGGCAGACCGGGTATGGGGAAAACCGCGCTGGGCTTGTCTATGGCTTTGAATATGGCGAAAGAAGAGAGCGTAAAGCCGATAGTTATCTTTTCTCTTGAAATGCCGACCGACCAAGTAATCCACAGATTTTTGTCGATAGAATCGAAAGTGGATTTGATGAGCATTCGCGGCAAACTTGATGCAGAAAGATTAAACAAGTTGTTCGACGGCGGCGGGCGGATACAGAATTTGCCTATTTTCATCAACGATTCCGCAGTCGGCGTTTCAGACGTAAACGGAAGATGTCGCCGAATAGCCAAAGAATACGGCGGACTCGGCTGCGTAATCATCGACTACCTGCAACTTATGCTTCCAAAAGACAGCCGAAACTATAACCGCGAACAGGAAGTGGCGCTTATCTCGCGTTCGCTTAAATATTTGGCAAAGGAGTTAAGCGTACCGATTGTCGCTTTGGCGCAGGTAAACCGCGAGGTCGAAAAACATAAGTCGTTGCGAAGAAGCGACGATGACGGGGGCGGCGGGGCGCGTCCCAACCTGTCGGATTTGAGAGAATCCGGGGCTATCGAACAAGACGCCGACGCGGTACTGTTTGTCCATCGCCCAAGTTATTATTTTGAAAAGAAAAACGAAAAGGATATGAACGATGAAGACGCGGCGAAGTTTAGAAAAATCAAAAACAAAGCGGAGATAATCATCGCCAAGCAGAGAAACGGACCTACCGGAACGGTAAATGTGGGCTTTTATCCCGAATTCGCGCAGTTTGACAATCCCCAAAACGATTTTGAACAAACAGAAGAAACGGAGTACAAATGGTAAGAAATCTGTTGAACCATATATCCTCGTTTTTTTACGCGGTGCATCAATTTTCGGCGCTGACGGTAAGCGTGTTTAGACGGTTCCCGCTTATTACGAAAAACCCCGACTTGACCATTCAGCAGATAAGAATAATAGGTATCGGCTCTATTCCGCTCGTTTTGGTTACCGGCGCGTTTGTCGGAGCGGAAACGATTACGCAGGCGAACTTCCAAATGCAGGGACTTGCGCCGATGAGATACCTCGGCTACGGCGTAAGCAAGGCGTTGATAACCGAACTTGCGCCGGTCATCACAAGTTTTGTGGTTTCCAGCAGAATTTCCACCGCGATAGCCGCCGAAATAGGAAGCATGCGAACGACCGAGCAGTTGGACGCGATGTATTGTCTCTCGCTTGACCACGTTCGCTACGTGATACTCCCGAAAGTCGCCGCCGCCGCGATAATGATGCCGGTGCTGGTCATATTTTCGGAACTCGTCGGCTTTCTCGCCTCGATTCTTATCGCGTATTTCTTCATTGACATAACGATGTTTACTTATCTTGAAGGACTTCGGCTGTTTTTTTACGCCCCAGACATGCTAATCGGGGTATTCAAGACGTCTGTTTTCGGCGCAATAATCGCAATATCCGGCGCGTATTACGGATTGGAATGCGTAAAAGGCGCGGAAGGAATAGGAATGGCTACCACCAATTCCGTTATGCTTTCCGCGATTTTGATTTTGGTATTCGACTTTATCGCGGCTTTGGTATTTCTTTAACAGAGGGAAGTAATCCCGACACGTATCCCAATTTGCCGAATTTAACGTCTTTACGAATTAGAAAGCAGGAAGATAAGATAAGAAATCCCAAAAAAGCCACGTAACCGCCTGAAAAATATAGAACTTATTGCTTATCTTGTCTCCTTTGAAAAAAACGATAGATTTTAAGTTACATTTTCACACACATAAAATACGTTAAATCGGTGCGCAAACGCCTCATTTCCCACATACAAGCGGAGTTGCGGAGAGTTTCAGAGAAAATTCTGTGTAAAAAACAAAAAACGCAAACGGAAAATCCTTTTTCGGTCGAAACTTTGTCAAGAAAAATTTCGGGAAGATAAGATTAGTATGATTTTTTCATAAAATTTCTTTAAGAATTGCGTCCCAGCGCTCATCGGGAATATGCGCTCCCAGAACTCTGCAAACTTCATATCCGCACAAAGAACCGATAAAGCCCGCTTTTTCAATCGGAAGGTCGTTTATTATTCCGTAAAGAAAACCGCTCGCCCATAAGTCCCCCGCGCCCGTGGTATCTTTGGCTTTTTCTTCGCCGACGGGAGCGATTGAATAAACGCTGTTTTCGTATTTTACTAAACTGCCGCGCTTTCCGATTTTTACGACCGCTATATCGCAATCTTTGGCTATTTCGTTTAACGCTTCTTTTTCGTCGGATTTGCCGCTGTACGCTCTCGCTTCGTCTTCGTTTGCCAAAACTATATCGACATATTCGCGTACAAGCGATTTTACAAAATCCAAGTTTTGTTCGATAATGTTAAAACTTGCCAAATCGAGCGATATTTTCACGCCAGATTTTTTCGCGCTCGCCAAAACCGTGCGCAAAAGTTTTTCGTTGAAAATCAAATATCCTTCAATATGAACCAACGCCGCACCCGCAAAAATTTCGGGCGTAAACATAGCGGGGTCGGTATATCCGCTTGCTCCCAAATAGGTGAGCATCGAACGCTGAGCGTCTGGCGTAACCACTGATACGACACGTCCAGTCGCCGCTTTGTTGGTGGTCGTAAGCCGCGCTTCGACGTTGTTTTTAACAAGCGCCGTTTTGAATTTCTCGCCTAATTCGTCGTTTCCGCAGCAACCGATAAACCTCGCCGCTTTGCTAAGCCGTCCAAGACCTATCGTAGTATTGCAAGCCGAACCGCCGGGAGCGACAATTACCGCGTTTTTCGTTTTTGCAAGTAATTTGTCGGCAAAATCCGCTTCCACAAGCGACATTCCGCCTTTTACTATTTTATTCTGTTCAAGAAACTCGTCCGTTTCCTGCAATATAATGTCCATTAAAGCCGACCCTACGCCGATTGCGAATTTTGCCATATAAACAACTCCGTTTTTTAATTTCAAACTCTGCAAAAATACTATTTTGCGCAAAATAAAATGCGTAAATAAACAAACTAAACGTTACAAAACGACGCTTTTAAGCGACGCTAATCCGCGCTCGATTCTTGCGCTCGTTTCGCTTACGCGCTTTTGGACTTCCGAGAAATTAAACTCGTTTATTCTTGATTTTATGTGGTCTATGTAAATAAGCGCGACTTCCCAGTCGATATGCGACAACATTTCGTTGTATAAATCAAGCCAAGAAAACAATTTTGAAGCGTTGCTTTTACGCGAAGTAACCGACACGTGTTCCATATAATAAACGTATGTTTTTGCTTTCGTAAAAGCCATATCCTTGATTTTTTTTGAAGATAAAAAACAAAAGTGCATATCCTGTCCGGTCAAAAAATCGCCCTGTTCAAGATTGTTTTCGACGATGAAATCCTTTCGGATAAGTTTACCCCACAATTCCCAATTTATGCGGTCGGCGACGTTTGAATAAAAAGGAAATCTCTGTTTAATCCACAGCGCGTTTTGGGTATATTCGGGAAAAATTCTATTGTCCGTCGTGTATATAAATTCGGCGCTTCTGCGGTCGCCACTATTCTCTCCCAAAACGACCTTGCAGTTTCCCTGAACTATATCGACACCTCTGTATTTTTGCGCCAAGTACGCCAAAGACAAAAGCGAATTTTCACTCAATTCGTCATCGCTGTCCATAAAATAAACGTAATCGCCAAATGACTTCGCCAAGCCCTTGTTTCTTGCTCTCCCCTGCCCAAAATTTTGCGGCTGTTTGAACAGTTTGAACGTAATCTTTTCGTCCGCCGAAACGCCGCTTTCGTAATTTTCGACAATCTTTCGCAAAACAGAAAACGAATTATCCGTCGAGCAATCGTCCACAAAAACGGCTTCGAGCGAATTTTTTTTGTATTTTTGATTTACTATCGAATTAAAACACCTTTCAATCCAGCGCTGACAATTATAAACGGGAATAATTATCGATATTTTAATATCCGGTTCAAAATCGGCTGGAATTTCGGCGCAAAACGGCAAAAAATCCGGCAAACTTTGCGTTTGAACAATCTGCTTTGCGTAATTTTGCGGATTTGCCAAAGAATCAAGCCCCAGCGCGATTTTTTTCTCGATACCCGCCGCTCTTTGCGCGATTTTCGCGTCCCGTTCGTATTCGGGAGCGTTTTTTATTTCGCGCAGTTTTTGGTTTATATCACAAATTATTTTTCCCACAAACTCAAAATCCATATCAAGCAAATTATTTTCGCACTCGTCAAGTTTTCTCAAAATTTCGTCGGTCATAAATTCTCCCGCGCAGTTTCGCTTAGTTTTATATCGGGAAATATATTATTTTGCAGATAAAAATAAGGGAAAACTTATGATTTTGGACAAAACGTCGATAACGATAAAACGCCCGGACGATTTTCACCTGCATTTGCGCGACGGTGAAACTATGAAAACGGTTCTGCCGCATACCGCAAACGTCTTTGCGCGAGCAGTCGTTATGCCCAATCTGAAACCGCCGATAATTTCGCTTCAAGACGTTTCGCAATACCAAAAGCGAATTTTGGAAAACGTTCCGCAAAATTGTAATTTCCAGCCGCTTATGACGATTTATTTAACCCAAGACCATACTCCAAAAGATGTCGAAGAATTTGCAAAATCGGGACTTGTCAAAGCGCTCAAGTTGTATCCGCAAAGCGCCACGACTAACTCGCAATACGGAATAAGCGATTTTGACAAAATAATTCCCGTTTTGGAGGCGATGGCGAAAGAAAAAATTCCGCTTCTAATTCACGGCGAAAGCACTGAAACGGGCGTAGATATTTTCGACAGAGAAAAGCGATTTATAGATACTATTTTAAGTAAAAAACTGCTAAAAATAGACGGCTTAAAAATCGTTTTTGAGCATATCACCACAAAAGACGCCGTCGATTTTGTAATAGAAAACGAAATCGGCGCGACGATAACGCCGCACCATTTGCTTATGAACAGAAACGCGATTTTTGACGGCGGAGTAAATCCGCACAATTACTGCCTACCCGTTCTTAAACGCGAAAGCCACCGCCAAGCGTTGTTGGAGGCGATAGGCAAACCGTTAAAGAAATTTTTCTTGGGGACTGATTCCGCGCCGCATCCCAAAGACGCAAAAGAATCGTCCTGCGGCTGCGCGGGAATATACTGCGCTTTCGCGGCGCTCCCGCTTTACGCCGAAGCGTTTGAAGAGACGGGCGCGTTGCATAATTTTGAGAATTTTTGCTCGAAAAACGGCGCGGATTTTTACGGTCTTCCATACAACGAAGGCACGATAACAATCGTAAAAGAAAACTGGACCGCTCCAAACGTTTTCAAAACGAACGACGGCGTTTCAATAATTCCGATGCGGGCGCAAAAAGAGATAAAATGGAAAATTAAATAAAATTTCTGTGAATTATCATAGAAATTTTTGTATATTTATGATGAAAATGCTAAACCAAGGAGTTTTTTATGAGAAAGTTTATGTTTATTTTTGCGGTATTATTCGTTTTTTCGGCTGTCTATTCGCAGGACGATTTGAAACAGCGTTCAATGATGAAAAAAACGATTTTTTATGTGACACCGGACGGCAAAACCGCATCGGCGGATTATTGGCAGTTATCGCTTGGAAATTTCGCCGTCAAGGTTCAAAGAAGATACCCGGGGGAGGGAATAGTGCCTATTGAAGGGAACGTAAATGCGGCGTTTATGTCGGGCGGCTACATCGAAGGAAACGGCTTCGGCGATAGAGGTAAAATCTCCGCCAACGCGGATTTCGCGGTAAAACGCGGCGGGAAATTTGAGACCATTCGCGCCGACTCGATAGATTTCATTTTTTACGGCGGAACAAAAGTTAAACTCAAAAATTCCAGTCAAATTGAGGATTTATTCGTGCATATAGAAGACCCGTACAACACGTATCCGCCGAAAAAATTCGTTCTGGGAATTTATAACCACAACAAGCAGTTTGACGAATTGGCTTTTTCGCACGAAATAAACCCGCTAATCGGGGTATCGTTCACGGCGGAAGGCGCGAAAAACGCGTATCAGGCGGCTTTGGCGGAAATGAACAAGTAATTTTTAGATGAACGCAAGCGGGCGGGTAATTCAGGAGCAGAAAAATTACTATTTGGTAGATATTTCGCAAAACGAACCCGTCCGAGCCGTTTTGAAAGGCGTTGCCAAAAACAAACATAGGCGAATAGCCGTCGGCGATTTTGTGGAAGTCGAATTGTTCGACGGCATCGGCGAAACGGCGGTTATCCGCGAAGTACTTCCAAGAATTAACGAATTATCCAAACCCGTAATCGCAAATATCGACAATATATTTTTTGTAAATTGTCTTATAGAACCGCTTTTAAGCCCGCTTTACATCGACAAATTTTTGTTTTGCGCCGCCGCAAAAAAAATTAACGCGGTTTTAGTTTTTAACAAAACGGATATTTTATCAAGAACGCAGTTTATAGAACTTCAAAATTATGCGAAAATTTATGAAAAAGCAGGATTTGACGTTTTACTTACCAGCATAAACGACAAAAAAACCATCGATGACATAAAAAATATCGCAAAAAACAAGGTTTCGGTTTTTGCGGGGCAGTCGGGCGTGGGAAAAAGTTCAATTATGCAAATATTGTTTCCCGACGAATATTTTGCCGTTAACGAATTGTCGCAAAACCTGCTTCGCGGAAAAAATACGACTTCGCATACGTCGCTTATTCGCTTGGAAAACGGCGGATATATCGCCGACACACCCGGATTTTCTGTATTTGAAATGCCCGCTGTCGAGCCGGAATTTGTTTGCGCACATTTCGATGACTTTGTGAAGGTCTTACAAGACAAGCCGTGCAAGTTTTCGGATTGCTCACACAGAAACGAGCCGGACTGCCGCATAAAAATCGCCGTCAAAACCGGCGAAATAGCAAAAAGCCGCTATGAAAGTTATCTTGTTATTTTAGACGAAATGAGCGTTATATTCGCAAAAACAAAAAATAAGTTAAAAAAATAAAATAAAATTAATTCCACCCAAAATTAAAAAACCCTCCGAACTGAAATTCCAATTCGGAGGGCTAATTTAAGCAACCGTTCTAATTAAAAACTCAGTAATTGCCGAAATTTTTGTCGTCGTCAAACGAAATTAAATGCGAATCTTTTACGGGAGCCGATGCGTGCGCCGATGCCGATGCAGATTTCTGCGGCAACAATTTCGGAGGCGTCTTCACCTTACTGATACGCATCGTTGTGCGCGTGTTAGTGTATCTCTTGTGAGTACCCGATACCCACTGACTTGACGAATTCGCGCCTTCGACAACGCGCACCAAATCGCCCACAAGGTCGTTTACCGAAAGCGCCTGAGCGTTCAATTCTTCCGAACTCGCCGCCAACTCTTCGCTCGCTCCGGCGTTTGCCTGAGTTACCTGTTCAACAGTTCCGATAGAAGTACTCACCTGAGAAACGCCACGCGCCTGCTCGGTGGAAGCGGCTGTAATTTCTGAAACTATAACTTCGATTTTCGCCGTTTTTTCCGCTATTTCGCTCATTGCTTCCGCTGTCTCGTTTACCAAATTTACGCCGGTTTGCGACTTCTGCTGCGATTCTTCAATCAACGCCGCCGTTTTCTTCGCGCTTTCGGCTGAACGCTGAGCAAGATTTCTAACTTCTTCCGCCACAACCGCAAATCCTTTACCCGCTTCGCCCGC
>Ga0268262_10002635_pt1 | contig 20486 bp, 22 predicted proteins | sample TergutNc150P3_FD_190354 | JGI IMG/M metagenome (GOLD analysis project Ga0268262, IMG submission 190354) | Nasutitermes corniger P3 segment gut microbial community from laboratory colony in Florida, USA - Nc150 P3 (SPAdes) (version 2) | ecosystem: Host-associated > Arthropoda: Insects >... | reverse complement strand
GGCAGCATTATTGTCTGGTGCCGGCCCTCGCCGCTGATGAATTCCATGTCCCCTCCGTCCCTGTTTGTAATATTGTATCGCTGTATATCTTGAAAAGCTAGCTTTTTTGTAGTTTTGACACAGTCTGCTCCACAGTCCCGTCCGGCCTTTATATTTACAATCAAGCATTTCTTGATTTCATAGAAAAGCGCCATCCTCAAGTTTTTCATGCCGGACGCCATTATTACACTTTAGGTTTATGCTTTATCCCCTGGTCTGTTACGATAGGGAACTCCAGAAATTTTTTGCGTCCCGCTGCCTCCCTCTGCCAGCCTATTGTAAGAAATTTCGGACCAAGTTTTGCGCTAACCACTGGGCTAATGCTGTTGCCTTATGGCGGTGAATGCCGATTAGAGCGACCGTGCGGGCTACCGCAGACCTTCGGTCTGACGGTTCTGTAGGGCGGAAACATTAGTAGTTCCCCGTCGAAGGAAAACACTACAAAGGGTGTAAGCCCGACTGGTGGTTTGTGTAGCCCGAGGCGCATACTTGCGGCGAAGCGTATACAGACCTGTTATGTGCCGTAAAATCTGCTGTTATTCACCGTAAAATAAATACCACAATGTATTATTTCTTTTTTCCTCTGTTTTTGTTTGCGTTATTAGGAACCGGGTTTAATTGTTTACCACGATTTCCCTGATTTTGATCATATGTCCTGTTTGTACCGTGAGTACCTTTATTAGGATTTTGAATGTCAGCTTGATTATTAGATTTACTCATATATGTTCCTCCTGTCACTTAAAAATTACCAAGACGCAAATTGGCTAAATGCAATTGTGGATGTTGCACTGGTAATATTATATTGTCGTGCCATTGTTGTACCATTTGTATAAACAAAATAATCATCATTAATGTACATGACCATATAAAAAGAGCCTGTTCCAGTCCAAGAGTTATAATTTCTATCAATTAAAGAAACAGTAACAGAATTACCAGAAATAGTTCCTTGACCCATTGTAACAATTCCACTATCACCTTGGCCAAAGGTTACAGAAAGGGCGATTATTACATCTCCAGTTTTACCTGCAAGGCCAGTAATAATAATTTTCTTAGCATCGTTGCTTCCACCATCATTGCCAGAACCGTTATCACAGCCAACAACCGTCATTCCAAATACCAGTACAATTACAAGTATTCCTAGCCAAGTTTTTTTATTTGCCATTGATTTCTCCTTGCAAAGCAAAATAATACTCTAAATATAGAGTTGTTCATATAAGATACCATGCTCTATTTTTAGAGTCAATAGAAATGGAGCCAGAAACTGAAAAAATTCTAGAAAATCTCAAAAAAACTCGAATTTCCAAGAAAATTTCTCTTTTAAATCTTTCTAATATGGTGGAAATATCCCATAGCCATTTGTATTATATTGAAAGTAAACGGGTTATACCTTCAATTGATCTCATTTTTAAGCTCGCTAAAGCCCTTAATACAAACCTGATAAATCTTCTAAAATAGGAATATATTTTTTTGATATTATGGCACATAACTATTATTACACGTCGGGCTTTGGTGTTTTTATATACCACTGTTGCAAAATGGGCGTTGACGGATAAAATATGACTTGTTTCGGCGCAGACAATAATGTCGGCTGGATTTATCAAGAGGGGAACCGCGAACCTCCGGTTCGACGCCCTGCGGGCTCGGTTGAGGTTCCAGGCGAGTTTGTCGCAGAACTCCCCCATCTTTTTTGGTCTACAGAACCGTCAGACCTAAGGTCTGCGGTAGCTTCGCACTGTCCCCGCGAACCGGAGGTTCGATACAGCTATATTCCTAGTGTAATAAGGGAACAAGGTAAATGCTGTTACCTTATGACGGTGAATGCTGATCAGAGGGGGCGTGCGGGCTGGCGGAAACATTTTGGAATTCCCCGGTCTAGTGTTCTGTCTAAAACAAATATCAAAATGATTTTGCTTTCTTTATTTTGGCAAGAATCTCCTCGGGCTCTTTTATCCACTTGAAGGAACGCCCTGACTTATTCCAGCTTTTTATGAAATCTTTTATCGCCTTCGTCAATTGAGCGACGGATTCATAGCTGCCCCGCCGTATCTGTTTGTTCGTTATCTCAGCAAACCACCGCTCCACAAGGTTAAGCCATGAAGAATGTGTCGGTATAAAATGCAGTACAAATCGCCCAGGCATGCTTTCCAAATAGTCGTTGACCTCTTTGGTTTTGTGCGCGGACAAGTTGTCCGCTACTATATGCAGTACTTTTTTAGGGGCGCATGCTTTATTGACTTTCTTTAAAAACTGAATGAAATCCTTTGCGCTATGCGTCTCTTTGCAGTCCCCAATGACTTTTCCATTTAGCACGTCCAAGGCGGCAAACAGCGTGGTCGTCCCGTGCCTCAGGTAGTCCACGGTCTGCCTCTCGGGTACGTTACGTATTATCGGCAGCACAGGTTGGCTACGTTCCAGCGCTTGTATCTGCGATTTCTCGTCCACGCATAGAATTATCGCATTTTCAGGGGGATTAAGGTAAAGACCGACCACGTCTTTCAGTTTTTCCTCAAAAAGGGGATCGTTGCTGTAATTCCTTCTGCTCACCAAGTGAGGCTTTAATCCATACTCCCTAAGTATCGTGTTTACCGACGCATGCCCGATGCCGACTTTTTTTGCCAATGACCTGCAGCTCCATGCGGTTTCCCCAGCAGGTTTCTCATTGCACACAAGGCGGCATATTTCATCCTTAATGCCCTGGCATATAGGCTCCTTGCCGGGCTTGCGTGTTTTATCCTGCAGCAGGGAATCAATGCCGCATGCATTATACCTGTTGATATAGGAACTCACTGTAGCCTGGTGTATTCCCAGAAACTCGGATATTTCTTCGGTTCCTTTGTTTTTTGCTCTAAGCAGTATTGTCTGCAGCCGCACTGCGTATTTATATTCAATGTGCCCTGCGGACAGCAGCTTTTCCATCAGCTCTTTGTCTTCCGGGTTTAATTCTGGCTGTAATGCTTTCATGCATGCATTTTACCATATTTCTATTTCGTTGTCTGTATTAGACAGAACACTAGGAAGACGAGGGAGAAAACGCTCGTCCTAAAGTGGAATAAATTCCTGACCACTGGTTTTTTAAAACAATATATAAATTCGAATCAATGCTTCAATAAAAATTAGGTGGGCAGGCGGCTTCCTAGCCGGACTCAACAAGCGTTTCCGCCAGTCCGCAAGCCCCCTCTGATCGGTTTATACTGTGATAAATTAGATGCTGTTGCCCCGTGATGCCCTTGTCGCTTATACCAACAATGTATATAGTAAGTAAAAGAGATCGGAGGGTAGGATAGCGGCTATTCCGCCTGGTTTGGGACCAGGATGTCGGGGGTTCAAATCCCCCCCTTCCGAAAATTTCACTGCAAATAGGTCCAGTAAAACAATTTATCAAGCAGGCTGTCGTTTTTTGGGACAGCGTTAGGCACCCAGTGCTGTGAATCTTCAACAAAGGCGCTTTTGTCTATAGCCATACTGCCCCTGATATACGCTAGTTCATGCCTGGCAGCCGGAACAGCAATGCCCTGTAAGGGAATGACATGAACCCCTATTTTTTTGCTTGTTCCGTTTTTTGCCCATGACGAAGGAACTGCCAGTGACAGGGCTTCCTCCAGTTTGTTGGCCGACTCTAAAATTTTCATCTGCTGATCTTCATCTGATGTGATGAGTTCCCTTATTGCCGCCGTTTTTTTTGTAAAATCAAATACATCAATGTACATATCCGAAGGGAAGGAAGTAAAGAAGTAGCTTTCCACGTTGTGAAGTATTTGATTCAGAACGGCGTTTTTGGCAGGTTCGTCAGCAATCGTTTCCGCAACCACGCCGGAAAAGTCATTAAACCGCGAAAAAAGGTTATTAATCTGCGGCAATTGTATTTGCGATATTGTCGCGTTGTTAAGCGAGGCGTAATGCTCGCTGAACTGATTTTGAATTGCGTTGCCAAGATTGGAAACTGAAAGGTTTTGCTTGTGTATAAAATCTGTAAACAGAGCCGTATAGTCCCAGCCTGTCGACAGTATTTCTCCTTCGGAGCCGACAAAAAGCATCGCGTCATTTCTAATCTGATATGCTACTTCCAGCAGCGCTCCGTAGCAGGTATCGAAAGCGATCAGCGAAAGGCCTTTCCCCGCGACAGCCCTTCCGAATGAAGGCAATGACATATACTGTCTGTCGGTATCGTCAAACGCAACGGCCTTAACCGGCTCAGGCAGAGAATTATTGTTGGCGCCTCCCCGCCAGCCTGTTCCGTGGCCCCAGATGAAAAGGGCGTATTGCTCAGCCGGATAGGCGCGCTTTGCGAAGTCAAGAAGCCTTGATAAAACCAGGGGGTCTGAAGTATTCAGCTCGGTTTCCGTATCTTTTGATAAACCGAGTTCAGGGCAATCAAGGCGCGAAGAACGTATTGTAGGAGTCAGCCCCCCTGGGTCAGATTTAATCTCAAAAAGCCGCGTATCGCTCCAGTTCCCGTTAGTCATATCATAGCTGCTGTGACGATCCAGAAGAACCAGGATTGAAATGGGGGACGCGCCATAATTTACCGCTTCAAGCTCATTGAAGTCGGCAATAGCGGCGGCTTCCAAATCGTTATCCGCCGACATGTAAATTATGAAAGTCCACTTTCTTTTTTCGGAAGACCCCTGGGAGTCTTTCACAAAATCATCATGATTGGTTGTCCCCTGTATGTCATTTATTATCCCCAGTTGGCAACTGACAGCGAGCGCCAAAGCAACGATTAATATAATTGTTTTTTTCATTTTTTACCTCACCCTGTATTTTCCGTAGGTGTCCTGCCAAATAGTCCCGTCAATGTAATGTATTTCCGAGATATAAAAGAAATCAATTAAATATGGTTCGGTTGGCGCGACATATATATACTTGTCAAGCGAGATGATTATTTCCTTGTTTTCCCCGGGGGCAAGAAAGTCGTACTTTGTTATCTCAAACTTGTTGCTTCCGATAAAGGGGCTTGCCTGGCTTTTTGCGTCAAAAAGCATGAAGCAAATCGTTATCTTTTCAATATGTTCTTTACCGTTGTTCAAAAGCTTAAACACAATGCCGGCATATTGAAAGCAATTGATACGCTCATTTATTTCAACCACCGGTTTTGTCAAAACAAACGGCGGTATTTCCGAGGGCGTTGCAGGCGGCATATCTGCAATTATCGAGGTTGGGTTTTCGCAAGCCATGAATAAAGTTACCGCAAGCAATAACAATATCGGATTAATTTTCATTTTACATCTCCTTTATCGCAGATAGAAATTTGTGAACGTAATAATCTTTTGAACCCAGATTAACCGCGTCTTCCAGAAACGAAGCCGCCTTTTTATAGTTGTTTTGTCTGAACGAAACAGCCGCGTAATAAAACAGCATCTCAATGTTGTTTTTGTCGATTTGATAGGCTCTTTCCGCAAGCTCTTCGGCTAAGGTAAAGTTGTTGGCGGCAAGGGCTTCATCCGCCAATGCCAGGAGCTGGTTTTGTGAAGGGATTCTGATATAAACAATTTGTCTTTTGTCTTTAATGGTTAATTCGCCATTGTAGTTTTCAAAACCGATTTTTGATCCTTTTATTTTATAGTTTCCAAATGGGACATTCGCCAGCGTAAACCTGCCGTTTATATCTGTACTGCCGGAATATTTTTTTCCCAGGGTAACTTCGTAATTAAAAACCGGCCTGTTTGAAAAATCATATACCATGCCGCTAATATCCGTTGTTTTAAATCCGAACTCTGCGGTCTTGCATGACAGGAAAGAGAAAGCAATAAAAATGATAAATGGCAGAAACACAATTCTTTTATTAGTCATAACTTCCCCCTACAACAATTTTTTTTGTGCTTGCGTCATGATAAAAAACCATTTGCCCGGACCCGTCTTTAATTGAGCCTACAAGAGATTTTCCCGGCTTTGCTTCAATTGTTTTTTCATCCGTTGTTTTTTTATCCGGTGGTACAATTTTCGTAAATTCTTCCCTGTAACCAAAGGCAATCGGGATTTTGCTTTTCCCGGTATTGAGACTGTATAAAGCGTTATTTGCTTCGTCTGATTGCGATAAAGAGACATTTACCGTAAAAAGACTGCCGTCATTGGCAATTGATACATCCAGGCTTTTTATGCTTAACAAATACTCATTACAGGAGGCGTCAATAATATCCAGAGAACTTATCAGGTTTTTGTCTTTTGAGGTATATGTAATTGTATAAGAATTTTTTCCGTTATGGTTGGCAGGCAGAATTTCAGAACTAATTGAGACTTTTTGCTGGCGTAGTAAATTTGATATGCCGTCAATTAACTGTATAATTGAGCTTTGAGAAGAAAATGCGTTTGCGTTATGCAGCATATAACCTTTTTCCGCCTGATTTAGCTGAATTGTTACAAAAGGTTTTCCTTCATTATATTTAACATCCTGTACATCTTGTAATGACAGAAAATCATAGCGACTGCAAATTTCATAAATTTTAATTAGCTCCATTCCCCGCGTTTGAATCTCAATAAATGGCTCTGTATTAAACGGATCGATGTCTCCGGTGTACTTCCAATGCGTCATTATGCCTCCCGCCTCAACAACATCGCAGGAAAAATTTTCCAGCATTTCAATCGCGGACGGAAAATACTTGATTTCAGTTGAGGGTTCAACAGGGATGTCCAAATTAATTGGCTCCCTATTGCTTTTCGCGGCAAGCGCAAAGAAAAGCGATAAAAACATTATTGCCAAAATGCCTATGCTCAGCGTTGTTATGCCCCGCCGCTGTTCGTTTTCGGTGAATAAACCATACCAGGGCGGAACGGACTTTAGCGCCGCTTCCTGTTCCGGAATACCGCTGTTCTTTTCAGTTTCCAGCGGTAGTGAGACAGGTTTATTATTTTCGCTGTCAAAACCTATCTGTTCGTCATCAATAGTGTTGATCCCGCCGTTTGCAAAGTCCTTTTTACGAACCGCAATCGCCGTATTGGTAAAGAACGCCGCCCTCTTATGGAGGATTCTGTATTCTTCTAGAGTTTCCTTGTCCATGACAGTGGCCATAATCCATTGCGAATTATTAAAAACATGATACTGGCAGTCAAAAACAGAAGCTTCCGAAAATGCTGGATGCAGTTTCTGTAACTGTTCATGAACAAATTCACGGATGAACTTTCGTTTAAGATCATTCGGGGCGGAAATGAAATACACCTCGTGATCCTTTCGCGGTATTATTATCTTTTTCATGGTTTGCATAATCCCAAAATTTCGATACGTTCCCCGGCAATAACACACGCCGCTTTAAGCGCGTATAGTTTGTCTCCGCTTTTTAATTCGGTAATTTCACAGCTCTCCAGCTCTTTTGCGACTCTCATGTTTTCTTTCCATTTCTGCATATTCCGGTGAGGCTTGGCACATTCCTTTCGGAAGGAGTCCGCGATGAATTTGATTGTGTGAGCCGCGTAATATTCAGATGATGCCCTTCTCCATTCATTGAAGGCCGGTAAAAAGATTTGAGAGAATCCGACCAGAAACAGGCTTAAAATAACCAGCGCTACCACAACATTAATTAGATTCATAATTCCTCATTATCTCCATGATCTCCCTGTTTGAAATTTCAATATTACGAATAATGCTTGTTTTATATTTATGGGCAAATTGTTTTGTCGTAATTATTCGCGGTATGAATGACAGAGTAATAAATGACAGTATCATTATTAAAACCAATACTGTAATTATAGCGTTCCCCTTGTCAGTCCCACGAATGAATTTCGGCATTTGTGTCCTCTCCTCCGGCTTTACCGTCTGCGCCGTATGACATGATTGTAAACGGCAAATTCTTTTCGCCCGGGTTTTTATAAACAAAATCATTTCCCCATGGATCTTTTGGTATCTGCCTGTCAATGTAAGGTCCGTTCCAGCTTGCCGGAACCGGCGACAAAACCGGCTTTTCCCACAAAGCTCCCAGGCTTTGAGTTTCTGTTGGGTAATTGCCGCAGTCCAAAAAATACGATTGCAGGGCAAGCCTGAAAGTTTCAATTTGGTTCCGGCAGGCGGCTATTTTTGCTTTTTCAACATACTTGATCGCTGAAAAACCAACCGCCGCTGAAAGTATAAGAATAATTGTGATGGTTACAATCGTTTCTATAAACGTGAATCCCTTATCGGATTTTAAAATCGCCTTGAAAATCATAAGATGCCTCCTGCATAACTTAATATTGGTAAAATAACTGTTGCCATAATGATGAGTATGTAAAAACCAACCAGTACGATCACCGCTGGCTCGATGAGCTTTGCCGCGGCTTCGCGTATCCTGCTTTCTTTTCGCAAATAGTAATTCCTTATGTGTGTGCTTATTTCGTTCAAATTGCCGTTTATATCCGCAATGGAAAGCCATCCCAGCACATAGGGAGAAAAACGCTGCGTTTTTGTGAAAGCTTCCGAAAACGAAACGCCTGACACTATATCTTTTTTTATTTTCACAAGAGCGCCGCCGTATTTTGTGTGACCCAGACTGACAATGCATTGTGAAAGAGCGTCCGTCAGCGATATGCTGCCTTTCATCAAAAAATCAAGCAGATAGAATATTCTTGATTCAGGCGAGTCGTCATTGAAAATTTTGAAGTATACATAAAAGAGGGCTCCACCGCCCAGCAGCAAAACAAACCCGGCCAGGCTGATGCCTGTTTTTGCGTCTTCGATAACAGTGGCTGAAAGAAGGCCGGCAGAAATAAACAATGGCATTCCTTTCAGGATTATTCCCACAGTTCCGGCTACAGCCAAAAGCACTATTGCCGCAGGATATATCAATATGTTTAGCAGATTTTCTTTTGCCCTCTGCTTTCTCTGCAAATCCGATGCGATTCGTTCCAGTACCGCTTCTATGTTTCCCGTCAATTCAGCGGCGGCAATCAACGTGATGTACAAAGGCTCGAAAAATACTTTTCCTTCCCTGACGATTTTTAAACTTTCAGACAGCCCTTTTCCCTTTTTCATTGTCGCAAGCAAAGAAACGGCGCTTTCCCTAACCGGCTTTTCTATGCCTTCACGCGCGAGGACGCCAAGCGCGTCTAGAAGGCCGGTTTTGCCTTTGAGTAGCGCTAGCAACAGCTCGGTGAAACGTAGTGTGGCGGGTGTGCTTTTCATAGGCGCACTCCAAGCTCGCGCCTTATTTCCGCTTCGGTTGTCAGTCCCAACAGGATTTTTTCTTCCGCGTCGTCATAAAGCGTTTTAAAACACATCTTCTGCAAATGTGATCGCAATTGTTCAATGGCAAGTCCTCCGGCAATCATGTCTTGTAGAGTGGTATCGACCGGTATGAACTCAGCGATAGCTGTCCTTCCCATGTAACCTGTATTTGAGCAACTGGCGCAGCCCTTTGCCATGCAGTCTTTGCAAACCTTTCTGATTAAGCGCTGGGCAATTACCGCTTTTAGCACCGCCGCCACCATGTATGGCGGTATTCCCATGTTTTGCAGGCGGTACACCGCCTCGATGGAATTATTTGTATGCAGGGTCGCAAAAACCAAATGCCCTGTCAGAGCAGCCCTGATCGCGAGCTCGGCGGTCTCGATGTCGCGAATTTCGCCAATCATGATTACATCGGGGTCTTGCCTGAAAATCCGGCGAAGCAAAGCGTCAAAGCCCAATCCCAATTCATCGTTCACCTGTATCTGAATGATCCCCGGAATGCGGTATTCAACCGGGTCCTCAATTGAAATTATCTTTGTGCTTTTGATGTCGAGTTCTTTTAGCAATGCCGCGAGGGTGGTTGTCTTGCCGGAACCGGTCGGGCCGGTTACGAGAATCAGACCCGACGTTACGGCGAGGATGCTTTGCAGATAGCCGGAATACCCGGCGGAAAAGCCCAGGGAATCAAGGCTGAAAGGCGAATCCGAACGGTTTAAAAGCCGCAAAACAATTGATTCGCCCCAGACAGTGGGTATTGTTGATATTCTGACATCGAGAGAATAGGAATCAGTCTTAACGTCAATGTGGCCGTCCTGGGGCCTCCGGTTTTCAAGCACGTTCAGATTTGCGAGGATCTTTAGCCGAGCGGAGACCGCGATTGCCCGCTCCTGGCTTATTTTTTTTACGGTAACGAGCAAGCCATCAACGCGAAACCGGACCGCGCTTTCACTCGCGCCGGATTCGATATGTATATCCGAAGCCCTTTTGGAAATTGCCTCCAAAAAAATGCTGTTAAGGAGATTAACAACCGGCGCATCATCCGCCACCTGATCAATTATTGATTCGCGGCGGTCACGGACTGCTTCATATGGTGAATTGTCATTGTCAATAGAAGAACTCTCTTCCGAAAATAATTGCGACAGTTTAAGGTTGAAAGCTTCAGTATCAAGTTCCTGAAAAACGCATTGCCATTCGGCGTAAGATTTTTTTACTCTTGTTTTTAAAATTGCGTCGTTCGCGTTGAGCATCCCGAAAAAAATTGTTTTATCTTCAAAGCGGATAATTATTATTCCGTTTGAGGCGCAAAACGCGGGAGTAATCGAGGGAGCTTTCATTTGCCCTCCAGATACGGTTCTACAAAGCGGCTGTAAATTGAAGCGGTCTTTAGGCCGCTCACGGTGTACTCATCGTTGGCAATATCAACATGAGGCACAAGGTAAATTATCATTTGCGAATTTTCGCTGGAATTGTTCCTGCTTTTGAAAAGCCAGCCCAATAAGGGGATTTTTGAAAGCAGCGGAAGCCGCTGTTCTACGATGCTGGAATCGTTTTGCCGCAGGCCGCTCAATACGACCGTTTCACCCGATCTCGCGCGAACCTGGGTTGTTAAAACCCTTTCTGACGTGGGCGGAGGATTTCCCATAGCGGAAGAAACTTCAACTCCGCGCTTGGACACAGAGGCCGTCACGGTGGTAGTGATCATTCCGTCCCCGGAAACCCAGCCTTTTATTTCCAGTACCAAGCCGGAGACAATTTCCCTTGTAACGCCTGTATAAACCGGCTTGCCGGTATCAGGGTCAATGTTGGAATCACGGTATCGGTAAGTGCTGGTATTCTGAAATTTAATTTCCTGCCCTGAAAGGCCAAAGAGCGTTGTGTCAGCAAATACGTTTGCCTTGCTGTCGGATATGGCGAGGTTCAGCTTTGCCGCGAATTGATAGCCAAATACAGTTATGATGTCAAAATTTAAATTGAGCAGATTTCCCAATTGTCCGGTAACCATTGTTCTGTCGCCGGGCCGGACGGACCTTGCTTCCGCCTGAAGGCCCCAGTTTAAGTTGCTGCTTTCCTGCACCTGTATAATAAACAGATCATAGCGAATGCGCGGCTGGGGCCGATCAATAATTTCCAAATCTTTGAGGAACAGCTCCCTTCGTTCGTCGCTTCCCAAAAAAAAGAAAGTGTTACCGTCACCGGCGTCAACAATATCTTCCGGCTGGGCTGTAGGCGGCAAAAATCTATATAAATCCGCCGTCTTTATAAATTTAAGCCTGATGGCTTCGCGGCGTTTGGGCAGATCAATCGCCGCAATATAAGCGCGTATGTCCTCCGCTGTTTCCCCGCTGACTAAAGCAAGGAAGGTATTGCTATTGGATAGCGAGACAATTTGTACGCCTGCAAAGCGGCTCTGAATGAGCGGCAAAATTTCCGCCGTTCTGCGGTAGAGTACTTCAAAAGTCTGCCAGGTTTTCCCTTCGTTCTTTAACGAAGCAATAATTTCACTTTGCTGAAGCGGGAAAATATAAAACATTTTACCAATCTCTTTATGCTCCCCTCCTGCCTGTTCCAAAATAATCTTTAAGGTTTCATTAAATCCCCTACCGGAAAATTTTGCCCTTTCTATCATTTGATCGGGACGCATAAATGAGAGGTACTCCCGCCCGCCTGCCTGAAACAGCCTGTTAAGAGTTTCGCCTATTCCGGTGCGTTCTATATCCACATCAAAAAGCCCGTCGTTTTCTCCGATATTAATTAATGAAGAAGCGCCGCCAAACGCGATGGAAGCAAAAGGCGCGGCGCTTGCTTTTTTGATATGAATGTAGTTGTCGGCGGCTTCTACGGTATAGTCGTGGAAAGGCTTCATGTACAGTTCCACCGCTTCCCTTGGGCTTCCGGTTTCCAAATGTATGGACAGGCGGGTTTCCGGAAGTATGTCCCTTAAAATGGTGGCGTTGGTTTTTCGGCTAAGTTTATCCGTTAACTGGGAAGCGGTCGCGTCCAGAGAATCAAGGACAATGACATCATTATTAGTCGTAATTTTTATTTTTGAAACAATCCAGACCTCGTTTGTTTTTTCAACAAACAAACGGCTTGTTAACAGAAACGAGTCAAACGCCTGTTCAAAACTCGCGCCGTTATACTGAAAACTCGCGGTCCCCGTTACGGTATCATCGCCAATAATGGAAATGCCCGCGTAAGAAGAAAACGCGTATAAAATTTCCCGAATCTGCTGATCGACAAAATCAAAACTAATGAGCTGACTTCTCCTGCTTTGCCCATGCAGGGCAAAGCAGGAAAATGTAAAGAGTATTATTATCAGCTTTATTCGCTTCATGCCTATATACTGCACGGAGATTCATGGCGCTTCGATTTTTTCGGAAAAATTTTGAAAATTTTTAGACCGAAAAACGGTACTTCGTTCTTAGGGCTACTTCGTTCCTACAAAAGCTCTTGTACCCAAACCCTAAAAACGATATAGTATAAGCGTAGAAAAAGAAAAGAAACAAAGACAGCCAAACCCCGAATTCGGGGAAAATCTCGGCAAGCTATTACTGGATTTGTCAAAATTGACGTTTGCCAGTTTCGTTTTGGGGGAATATTAAAAGGCGAATTGCCGCAGTATATGATAATAGCGGTAGGCAGTGTTATTTTTGTGATATTAGCAGTCGTCGGATTGATATTTGCTTCTCGAAAAAAGAACAGGGGGTAATTATGTGGTTAATAGTATTTATGGTAAGTTGTACCGTTCCTCTCCTTGTTATAGGTTTCATCTGGTTATGGCGTGAAAAACAATGGGAAAAACACAACGAGTAGTCGGCGCATAGTGCCTGCTTAGTTCTGTAAAACCATACGTGCGTATAATATTTCCCGAATCTGCTGATCTACAAAATCAAAACTAATGAGCTGGCTTCTTCTACCTTGCCCATGCAGGGCAAAGCAGGAAACAGCAAAAAGAATAACCTTTAAAATTTCTACTACGAACCGACACGAACCAACACGAACAAATTTTTCGATAAGATCATCACGCAAAGGCGCAGAGGACGCAAAGGAAGAAAAGAAGAAATTAACCACGGAGTAGCAAAAAACGGTGACTGTCACCTAGCGTCTACGTGTTAAACAAGGGAAGGGAAATAGTGACTGTCACCCCTGCGTATCACGTCCTCGTCGATGCGCAGCCGCCGTTCGTATTCCGCCAGCTGCGCGCCGGGCATGTCGATATTCAGCATGACGTAATGCGCGCGCTTGTTCTTGCGGATGACGTAGGCCAGCGCTTTCAGGCCCCAGAATTCGGTCGATGCGACCGCGCCTTTCAAACCTTTGATTATTTCGGTGAATTTCGCCGCCTTGTCCCTGACTTGCGATTCAGTCAGGTCGCCGCGAAACACCATTACGGATTCGTAGAATGCCATTTTTGTTTCCTTTGGATTCAGCCGACGGCATAACATCCGCCAGCATGATTTTATCCATTATAATATTTTTTTACGCGATTGCAAATAATAAATTACGGACGGTTAACGCTTTTTTCCATTCCACGCAAGCGCCGTCGATTTCCAGTCGATCGCGCTCTTGGTCTGCGCCGCCGCAAGCTCCATGGAGGACGCGGGCGATACGCTGCGCGTCTGCACTACGCTGCGCGCCGGAGCCATCGCATCCCATTGGGCTATGAGGGCCTGGAAATTATCGAACGATTCCTGTCTTGCGCCATTATAACTCTCAAATCTAAGATATTTACTATTGCCGGTCGCAACATCGCGCAACGCTTCACATACGGTCAAGAGCGCCTCGTCCGTAACACCGGCCATCTTCGGGTCGCGGCAGGCAAGCATAGCCCGCGCCACCTTGAGTATATCTTCTTGACTTGCCTGGCGCAAAGGGGCTGTCATGGCGCTTTCATGAACCAATGCCGATGTAAAGGCATGCTGCGCATAATGGCTAACCTCGTTATTGAACCATGGCGCCGAATGGATGAAAGGCGGAAGAGATGGATCCTTGGCGCGGGCATTTTCGTATTCCCACGGATCGGTCGACAATATCATATATTTTGACTGTATTTCCACCGCATCTTTCATATTCGCAGTTATAATCGCGCCTGGATAGCGCCCGCTGGTATAGAACCATGCGAGAAATTCTATCAGCATATCGGTAGCCGCGCATATATCCGGGCGCATTCCTGTCATTAAATTAAAAGCGCCGCTTTTATATTGGACCAGATGCATAGTTTCATGCGTAATATATCCATATATTTGTTCGCGCATGGCAGCTTTGTAATTATCATCGTATTCGTTATAAATGTCTCCAAACATACTCTCAAAACTATCTGTATTCAAATAAAGTCTATCCAGTTGACTGGGGAATATCCAAGCATGGAAACCCTGCCCGCTAGATAGGATGGTTTTGATGTTGTTTGTTTTGATGTAATTTGCCGTCCAGTCCCTGATATCTTCTCTCTCGGCATACATAAGCCATATGATGTCTTTCAAATCTGCGATTGCGGAATCGGGCTTGCCGGACTCATTTAATATAGGATAATCGGCCGGATTAAAATTTTCATAATCAGTGTAATGATTTTTCGGGCCGGTTTGCGGATTGCCCGGATTGGTCGGCTCCTCGGTATTGGGATTATTTCCAGGCTCGTATTCCTGCCCCATTTCGCACGATATCATCGCGGCCGCTATGAGCACCAGCATCAGGCCGGACAACAGCTTGTTGCGCAGCGATCCCGCCAGTATCCCCTTATTTTTCTTTATAGCCTCGAGAGCGGCCTTTTCAGCCACACGGGCATTATAACGAATTTGTTTGTTTTTTTTCTGACTCATTCTTGATCTCCTCAGTTATCCTATATTATAATGCAAAAGCTTCTAAAAAAAGGTGACTGACACCATGCGTGATTCAATGTCAAGTACCCATTATGGAAACCATTATGTTGTTTATATTACCGTTTGTAAAGGGCCCTTTGCTAATAATTGCTAAGAATGTTGTAGTTTTAATGCCAAAAAATCCGAATAAGGGCTTTTATAGTGTTTTCTTTAATTTTTATGCCTTTAATTATATCAAACTGGTTTCTACTTTGGTACTTAAAATACCAGGCAATAAATGCTTCTTTATACTGGAAAGATGCCGAAAGCCAGGAAAAAGCCGTGCCAGGCGTTGGACAATCGTCTAATCGCAATCGGGAAAAACCTTCAATCCATCAGAAAACGGCGAGGACTTACACAGAAAGAACTTGGGGAGAAAATCGGCCTGACCCGCGAGGCAGTAGCTTCCTATGAAGTGGGCAGATCCCAGCTTATGATCACTACACTTCTGGACATAGGTGTTGCCCTGCGGGTTAATGTTAATGAAATTTTAGGCTTAGAACGCGAGACCACAGAAATAACTATAACAAGACGTTGGGCTAAGCGAATGGATATTATCGAAAGCCTCCCCGAATCAATAAAAAAGCATATACTTCGTACTCTTGATGACGTGATAAAAGCCAATACCCGGCTATCAATATTCACAGATTGATAGCACAAAATAGCTACGCTTAGTGACGCCGAGGCCCATCAAAGTTTTTTAATTGCATCCATATCAAGGCCGGTTATTCTTTGCACAAATTCAATAGAAGCGCCCTCTGCCAAGGCTTTTCGGGCTATTTCTTCCCGGCTAGCAATACGGCCCCTCTCTTCGTCGGCGTACATAATGGAGTTACGAATACCCGTTTTGCCTGCCTGAAGCGTTCTCCCCTCTCTAACTGGCTTTCCAGCAGGCGGCTTGCGTAAATAAGGGAACGGGCTTTCAGGTCGTCGTCGCTGCGGTTCACCTGCATTTCGATATCGGCCTGCTCGCCGTCGTTGAAGGTGACGTGAACGTCAAAGAGACCGAAGGTCTCACGGAAGACTTTTCCTAAAAGGAAGGCAGGTAGTATTTCGGTATTCTGCAGCCTGAAATCCCGAACCGAACGGTGGATGCAGCTGGAGAGCAGGCCCTTGAACGCTAGTAGCCTGAGGGCTTCCCTGGAATCCTCGTCTTTGCCCGAAAATAGCGTTTTAAATACGAAGTCGAGCGTTGGGCTAAGCTATAATGAATTAATTATTCCTAAAACTAAAAAATATACTGAAGCGATAAACCCATCTGGAGAAATTTATCCTCCCAATAAGGATCTGGCGGACTTACTCTCTCTGTTGGAGGTAAAAGAATAGAATAAAGACCTTGATGGTTGTTCGCGAAGGGCGACATCTGAATTCCAATCATAAAATGGCTATTTATCATGTAATTGGGAGCGAGATAAAACGAGCCGGTTCCAAAGTCATAACCCATGTGGAGAATAAAATTATTATATCCTATGATTCCATAAGGAGCCAATGTACCCCCTGTTACAGGATGGGTATGGTGAAGATGAGTTTCTGCTTCCGTAAAAAATTTTCCAAATAATGATATAGTAAAATTTCCGCCAATTCCAAAACAAAATTTATTCCCTGACGAAAATAAAAGCATAGCATTAAATGAAGGACAAAACCAATTGAAAAAAGACGAAGGGCCGCCATAATTATAAATATATTCACCACCTGAAAACTTATATGCTTCTGTTTCAGCAGAAATAAACCCAACAACTCCGCCAAGAGAAAATTTTACCGAACGAACAAAAGAGCTGCCTTCTTCAGCGTTAATGGGTGATATTGGCATAGTAATAAAAGCAATAAAAAAAAATGAAACAACAATTATTTTCTTCATAAATAAACCTCAATAACATATGAAATTATATTCAAAAGCGTTTTGTCAATATAAGGGGTTTAGAATTCGTGCCTGTCACCTAGCGTTAGTAAATATCAGCCCCATAAATGAACTACATCCCGAAGTATCAAAAGTACTACCTCTCCCCACCATATCAAATTAATTATGGGAACCCAAAGCATTAATACAATGACACCGGAGGCCATCTTTACGGCAAGATGAGCTTTGGGCCATTTTTTAATGAGCGAAATAATTGCCAAAAGCAGAAGCGGTATATAAAAAAGGTAGCCGGCCGCCGTATAAATGATTGCGCAAATTATTGAGGCCGGGATAAGCAGGCAGATTAGAACCGTTGATAAGGCAGGTTTTAACTGCTTGTTTCTGATACTTAGCACAATGAAAGCCAACGCAAGAATAATGGCAATCGCGCATAAGATATGCGATACAATATCGGTCATAAGCGCAATGTGGCCAGGCAGAAACGGGAAGAACACCGCGTTGCGAGAAGGCTTCCGCAAATCATCGAGAGTGTTATTTGCCGTGTAATTGGCAAGGGAAAGTGCTGTTTGAAGGTAATGCCAGGCGGTCGAACGGTTTAAGTATTCATAAGAGTCACTTATTGAGTGATAAGCCTGCACGCCTTCAATCACTGCGAAGTTTAGGCCGTTGTAACCCTCACTTAAAAAGTTCGTTAAATCCGTATCAAATGGCGATATGTTGTATAGTAAATCAACAAATGAAAAGCCGTATAACCACGCGCCGGATTTTTTATAAGCTTTAACAAGCCGGTACGCGTTGGGCGATGTTTCAAACAATATCAAAGCTCCGCTGTTGCCTCTGGCTTCAAAATTAAAAACAAGGTCAATTTTATCTTTCAGCTCGGGGTATTCCTTCACGAAATATTTTGTTCCTACTGACATCGCAATGCCTCTCCAATATTGTTCTTCAGCGTCGGAGAAAAGGAAATAGAGGTCGGTTTTAAGGAAACCGTTTTGAGCCTGCGCTCTTAACGCCTCAAGCAGCGAAACAACGCCCAACATGTCGTCGGCGGTGCCGGGTGTTTCAGAGTAAGGGTTACTGTCATAATGGGCAACGAATAGTACGCCGCGATCTGTGCCTGGCGCGTCAAGCTTTACCATGATATTTTGCAAAAATATATTTCCGTCTTCATCGAATTTGATTTTTTTTAAGACCTCGTCAATTTGGAAATTATCATAGAATTCTATTAATTCATCAAAACTGTGCATATCTAGATTTTCCGCAAGTGCTTCTTGATACGTCTCCCACAACTCTTCCAGTGAAGAGACCTGATTTCCCTCAAAAAAAAATGTATCTTTCAATTCTTCTCTCGTAAAAACGATATCCTGAATGATTGGCGTCAAACCCATATTCTCTATTTCCTCCAGAAGATGAGCGCGGACAACCTTAATTTCCTCCGAATTGCTCTTATGCGGTTTTTCTGCCAGCTTTTGCAGATTAGCCATCATGCGCTCATAAGCTGGGTACATTTGCGAAGATTTACTAATACGCGGCGGTCTGGTTTGCCAAACGCCCAGAATTATCCCTACCGTTAAAGTGATAACGGTGCAAAAAATATGGATGTGTTTCTTATTAATTAACATTGTTTATCTTACCATGTATTTATCAATATAGCCACAATTATTTTGCAAAAAATACTTGCGGCAACACTGCCAAGCGCCATTAATGGAATAAACGGAATCTTGCGCCGTCCCGAAACAAGAATGTAAACAAATCCTGCGATACAGGCACAAAACATCGCGGCATACCACAGCCAGGGCCCCAGCATCAGGCCAATAAGGGCGGCATACCAAACGTCGGCAAGCCCCAGCTTTTTACCTGATATAATAAACACAAGGAGAAAAACGGAGAGCCCAAGCAAAGTGCCCGCAAGCATAACAAGCGCCGACTGAGAATTTCCGGACAGCAGGCAAAGGACAAAAAAGACCGGAAAAGCAAAAACAAAGGCGATTCGCGGAACCCCGCCAGTTTTAAAATCTGACACCGTAATCGCGAATGAAAATATAGAAAAAAGTATTTTAACAACAAGCCCTGAAATCATCATATATTTCCTTAAAAACTAACTGCACGCAAATGAAAACACATTTTGCCTTTCGCGATAATAAATGACATTTGTCATATAAATCCTGCCAAAACCGTCAAATGGATTCGTATACCTTACGCCACGCAAAAAATCCGCAAGTGATTTTTTGCGATTCAAGGCAGGAGGAAAATGATGAAGAAAAAAAATTCATGGGTATTTTTTACAGCGTTAATAATGATATCGTTTGTCTTACCAATAAAAATCGCTGCGTCAGTTGATACGGACTACGATGTCAAATCTGATACTGATGGATGCAAAAGCGGCTTTGACGGAGCTGGTATTATATTCATGGTGAGGGACCCGGGAAGTATTCCCGATGGCAACGGCAACGGCAACGGCTATGGCGACGGCTCAATTAGCACGCCTCCTCCTCCGCCTCCTGTTACGCCTACTGAACCCCCTCCGCCTCCTGTTACGCCCACTGAGCCCCCTCCGCCTCCTGTTACGCCTACTGAGCCCCCTCCGCCTTCTGTTACGCCCACTGAGCCTCCTCCGCCTCCTGTTACGCCCACTGAGCCAACTGCACCAACTGCGCCAACTACGCCAACTGCACCAACTACGCCAACTGAGCCCGCTGGTTCCACTGAGCCCACCGAGCCCGCTGGTTCCACTGAGCCCACCGAGCCCACTACGCCCACTGTGAACCCGACGGCTGGCGATGGTGACGACGGAGACGACTCTCAAATACTAGAACCGGAAGAGGAAGACCCCATAGTGCAAGAGAGTCTAGATGAAGAGGAAGAAATACTTGATGATGCAGAAGAATTAAGCGATGAGGTAGACGATGAAGCCGCCGACGCTTTAGACGTGGCAAAGGAAGTTGACAAACAAAATGCAGATAAAACCGCAAGTCAAAAAGATAAATGGGGAAATTCTCCTATTCCGGGAGATCCTGTACTCGCAACCACGGGAAGCTTTATTTTCGAGGTTGAGGATTATGAAATAACAGGCAGTAGCTTTGCGATTAAAAGGAAATACATAAGCGAAGAAAAAACAATCGGAAGTATGGGGAAAGGCTGGCTGTTGTCAATTGACAGCAGGATAATGCGCGGAATGACAATTGTTGATACCACAAAAATAAATCCGCTGATAAACGAAATATCGCGGTGTAGTGATGAAATACGTAAAAAAGCGAAAGATTTGCTAATCAAAACAGCAAATATGAACGACATAACAAAGAAAGCCGCGCAAGCAGCATACGACGAAATGTTGCAGATGGCAGGCAAAATAGACGGCATGTACCAGGCGGCAACCTGGACTTTACCCCAATAGGTGCACACAGTTAAGCGTGGTTGCCTAAGCTAAACACGTTAGGCGCTACATAGTCAAGCGACGAATGCATGCGGATGCGGTTGTAATACGCCTCAATGTAGAAAAACACCGACTGCCTGACTTCGGCCTCGGAATGCCTGCCGTCCAATGTTTCCAGTTCCCCCTTCAACGTTTTGAAAAACGATTCGGCGCACGCGTTGTCCCAGC
>Ga0268262_10002634_pt1 | contig 20489 bp, 22 predicted proteins | sample TergutNc150P3_FD_190354 | JGI IMG/M metagenome (GOLD analysis project Ga0268262, IMG submission 190354) | Nasutitermes corniger P3 segment gut microbial community from laboratory colony in Florida, USA - Nc150 P3 (SPAdes) (version 2) | ecosystem: Host-associated > Arthropoda: Insects >... | reverse complement strand
ACGAATTCCCGGTAACCAAGCAAGGGCTTTTCAAAATCGGGGTATACATCAGAAACAAGGTTGAGGAGTATAAGCGCGGCCTTTTGCTTGCAGACAACGATATTCCCCCATGCGCTCCGGAAGAACGATGGGATAGGCCGCCTAAGTTCGCCGTGATGAAAAGCGGCCAGAAAAGAGCAGTCAGGCTATTTAACACGATGGAAGAAGCGGACCTGTTAGCCAGCGTTAAAGGCGAAAGCCATTACGTTGAATGCCGAAAAGGGGAATCCGTCAAATGCTCGTCTTACTGCTTATGCAAGAATTACTGCAACTTCTATCAGGATTCCGTCTTATCGGCAATATCGGCAAGCAATGAAGCCGATTGCGAACAGTCAGCGGCGTAGGGAGGGCGTATGCGCTTTATAACCAGTAGCGGCGTTCATTTAACAATTTCTCTTGACAAGGGAATTTATATCACGGTGTGGAAAATAACCATGCCCATTATTTTACTTGTTACCCTTTGCGCTTGTGTGTTGCATTGGGTAGGCGTCAAATAAATCCCTTCTTTGGAAGGGATGAATCTGAATTATCCGTATGATTACGGAAAGGAGTTAATCTATGCCATTTGTTGATGCGGAACGTACCCAGCTCTATTTGAGGTGCGCTTTATTCGGGCCTAGCGGAAGCGGAAAAACAATGACCGCCCTTCGCATGGCTAAGGGGATTGCCGATAAATTGGGAGTTCCTTTTGCGGTTATCGACACGGAAGCTCGCTCGGCCACAAAGTATGCCGACAGGTTTGCTTTTAAGGTAGACAACCTCGAAAAGAAAACCATTGAAAATTACCTTGCTTCAATGGAGGAAGCCAAGAAAGCCGGGTATAAGGTGCTTGTTATCGACAGCCTTTCCCACGGATGGAGGGAACTGACAGAGGAAGTTGACCGGATTACCCAAGCGAGCAACTCTAAGAACAGTCTTCTGTCCTGGGGGAAAGTCGGGCCAAAGCAGAAGCGGTTCATCGACGCTATCCTTAATTACCCCGGCCATATCATCGTAACCATGAGGAGCAAGACCGAATGGGTTATCGGCACAGGGGAAAACGGAAAGATCGCCGCTGAAAAGCTGGGCCTAGCTCCCGAACAGGGGAAAGGCATTGAATATGAGTTTGACCTGCTTCTCGAACTCAAGCAAAACCACTATGCCACTATTACCAAGGACAGGACAGGGAAATATCAGGACGTGGTAATTGAAAAGCCGGGCGAGGATTTTGGAATCGCGCTCTATGAATGGCTTGCAAGCGGCAAAGCTGAAAAGCCAGCAACAACGGCGGCCCCGGTAGCTAAAACTGCCAGCAAGCCGAAAAAATCACAAGCCGTGCCTGAGACGCCGAAGCCCGAAAAGCCAGTCAAACCGCTTTCCCTAAAGGAACAGGGTAATGAAATAATGAAGGAAATCGGCGTAGTTATCACAGCGTCAAAAGACGGAGTGCCATACTTTACCGAAGACGAAAAGGAAGAAGCCCGCAAAGTTATCAAGGAAACGCGGCTTGATGAAAAGGGAATAATAGACTTGAAAGACTTTAAAGCCTTTTTGTCGGATGAACTCGCCAAACGGGAATCCAAGAAAGCCGCATAATCCTTCCTTTTAAAACTGAATTACAAAAAATCTTCCCGCACATACCCGATACCGCATTAGGGGTATGCCTAATGCAAGCCTATGCGGTATCGGCCTTCCTAATTTCATTTTAAGGAGCGACACATGATACAGAGCGAGAGCTTAGGTTCCAGGGATGTCAATGAATTGGCTAAAGCGATGGGCGTGCAATACCCTGTCCAAATTTCCAAAGAATTATTGGAAGAGATAATGCCCAACGATTTCTTATTGGGCTTAGGCATCCGTTATTCGGAGCGGCTCAAAGGCATCTTCAGTATTCTGAGGGCGAACCTAATGCCAAGAAGCGACAGAATGAAAGAAGCTTTTCCGAAAGGGTCTCTTGTGGTTCCCTTTGCATTGGCAAAAGGCCCTTTTATTAAGGAAGAATTAATTTCTATTAGGGCAGAGTTAAAGGACGATGGCGATGAGAAGGTAATCTTGCTCACCGTTATTCCCGAAGCAAACTAATTTCAATTTATTTAAGGAGGCGTTAATGAAACGCAAAAAGCCAAAAAGTTTGGCTGACAAATGGAAGGGCGCTTTTTCAAAGGAAAAGGCGAAGGTTCCGGAAGCTGAGAAGCCGGTTAAACAATGCGGGCCAGGGAATAATGGGCCTTCTCTTGCCATTGTTAGGAAAGCCCCGGTTGCTTTCCAGATTTCCCGCATGGAAAACCCGAAGGATTTTGAGCTAATGAGCTTTGTGATCAAGGCTTGTTCGAAAACTGCGGATAATCCGTATATGACGGTTCTCCATGTCGAGCAAACCAGGACCGGAAGCCGCCTTGTAGCTTGCGATGGGCTTAGGCTCCATACCGCAGAAATATCCAAAAAGATAAAGAGCGGCAATTATAAGCCCCATGCCACAAAAGATGCTATCGCCTTGGGGGAGCCTATCGAGGGCGTGAAGTTTCCGGTATGGACGAAGGTGATCCCTGAAAAGCCTGAGAAGCGTGGGGTTATCAACCTTGAGAGTTCTGGCTTAGGCAAAGACCGCAAGGAGGCTGAAAAGCTCTCTATAGCGTTCAAGTCTTTTGTGAATCAGACAGGCAAGACAGTTAATATCCGCTACCTTGAGGATTTATTGAAAAAGGAATGGGTTGTCTACAGCCAAAAAGATGGGAAGCGCGTAATCCTGCTAAAGCCGAAGGAAGGCAAGGCAGGGGAATTGAGTTCAAAAAGCCCGCTTGCGGTTATCATACCGATAGCAGAGGCGGCTTAAACATGGCAAGGCGTTTCCCCCTGAGAAGCAAAAGGCTTCCGCTTAAAGTGGAGGCTTGCGAGGCGGCGTGTTTTGCTTTAAAGCCTTTTGGATTCCACTCAAAAAGCAAAAGCGTCCCGCCGCAGAAACCATTCCGTAACGGATTAATAACTCATCCGGTTATTATCACTTTCCCTGTACGTGCAATGTAAATAGTTGTTTCCCGGATGCCTGAGACAAACTCGGCATCTGGGATATTTATTTTATAGGAGGCTAATTATGTTTGAGGAATACGATCCTCTATTAAAAATTCCGGAGAATACCAAAGCCGGGATAACCGTGTGTCTTAGTCAAAACGAAGGCGATTCGCCATTCGAGGCCACGGTGTATTTCAAGAAATCTGGCAAAAGTCAGGAAGATTTGCGTAAGGAAGGCGCTATTTCCCTCACCGCTAGCGGCAGGCTCAGGCTAGACATTGGAAAAAACGGCTCAGTTGAAATCTTTGCAGAAAAAACAGGCATATTGAAAGAAGCTGAGGATGATGAATTAGATGGCTCTTTGGAGGGAGATAAAGATGCGATGCCCATACTGTAGGGAACGTATAAAAAAAGGCGCTGTTCTTTGCAAGCATTGTCATTCCGCAATCGGTGATAGTAGTAAAGCATCATTAAACGGCAATGATGAAGGCATCAGGTATTTGCAAAATGGGTTTAACAAAATCTATGCTGAATGCGACACCATAGAAGAAAGGATAAATGAACGGACAGGCTTTATTTTTGTTAAGCATCAGTATTCTTCTGACGAGCTAATTGAGGCTACTGGCAGGATTGAATCGTTCATCGGTAAGATGAAAGACGATCTTGAGCAATGGGAAGCCGCCAAAAAGCTGACCCAGCAGGTAAGGCAGACTTTTAATAATAAAGCCGGAGAAGTTTATCATCGTCTGGAATCTATTAATCGCCTGATTGAAGAACGCGAGCCGACATGGTGGGAAGCAGTCTGCGACGTTTTCCAGCGGATTTTTGAAAAGCTCTTTGCGATTTTTTCAGTTAAGCTTATCGTTGGAAAGCCTAAGACAAAAAGAATAGCGGCTTAACTCTCTTTTATAGGGCCGATCTCATATGGACGGCCCTTTCTTTTTAGGTGAATAACTGTATTGGTGAATTACGCGGTTGCCTGAAGTTTCTCTTGCGGACTTCTGCCTTCGTTCAATTCAAGAAACAGCCTATCAGCTTTCCCATTAAAAAACTGGTTCAAGCACTCATCCTTGGCATTGTAGCCTTTTGCTTTAAGATCGTTGATGATTTGCAGAAGCACTTCTTCTTCTTTTTCCCTGTTTTGTGGGTGGTATTCATCTGGAAAGTTTCTTCTTTTCCAGAAATTGTCGTCAGGGGAAATATGCGATTTTATTTCTTTGAACGCATAAAACCAGTCTTTCTTTGTGCCGTCTTCATATAAGACTTGAAAAAATGCCTCGATTATATAATCATAGGGGGGAATAAAAGCCGCTAGGATTTTTTTCTTAATCGGCATAAACGTTTCCTCTAGGATAAATTCTATATCCGTTGACGGCAATGATTTGGGCATATAGGCCAAAAAATATTCGCTGCTGTCATACCCTTCCACCTTAATATCCCTACGAACCATAACCATAAAGCGCCTCCATATAATAGTTTTTCATCAGTAAAAGCATTGGCAGCTTTCTTCTCTGATAATAAAGCTTACCATGACTGCACCGACTTCTAGTGTCGGTGACAATTATTTTTTTATTTTATTTTATATGTGCTTTACTATGGCTAAAGCTCCTATCAGAAGAAAGAATCGAAATGTCTTTCGGCTAGGATATACTTATCACTATTGGCAGTTTTAGGTATTAATGGACATGGTTTCTATAAAAAAGAAACATTGGAGTTTTTAGACATTTATACATCATATTTGTAACCATTTTTATCAATAAATATGAAATCATTTTTGAACTCATTAAATTTAGTTAAGGCAATAATCCAGTCAATGGATGCCCATATACCAAATCCACCAAGGGAGATAAACTTAAGAACGCCAAGTCCTACTTGCCCTCTCATAAATCTATCAACGCCAAATACACCAAAAAAGAATGTCCCAATCCATATAAAAACATATTTATCAATACGTTTCTCCAATTTACCTCTCCTTAGAATAAGATTATCCAAAAGATAAAGCATTGACCGCTTTATTCTTTTATTAAAATTGTAATATGCTTGCACCGACTTCTGATGTCGGTGGTAATTTTTTTATTTTTTTGTTACAATATGGTTTTCGCCATGGTTAAAGCCACAATCAGGAACAAGAGGTGGAATGTCTTTTGGCCGGGCAGTATTATGAACTATTGAGTATCCTATTATCTTTTTTATTGAATGTATAATATTCCTTAAATAATCCATACTATTGCTCCTCAAATCGATTTTTGTTTTACTTTATCCCATTCTTAAATTTTTTTAAACTGACTGTTTTATCTCTCAGATTTAGGTAAATGATATGATTTAACCCATTTTTTATCAATAAATAGGAAGTCCTTTTTAACTTTTCCTAATTTTAATAAAGCAATGATCCAATCAATGGATGCCCAGACACCTAACCCACCAAGAGTAATAAATTTGAGAATACCTAGTCCTACTTGTCCCCTCAAAAACCTGTCAACGCCAAATACACCAAAAAAGAATGTCCCCACCCATGTATAAAGATACTTGTCAATCCGTTTTTCCATTTTTTTTCTCCTTACATCGCCTTTAACAACAAAATTCTTTGAACGTTTTATAATATATCTTATGGCATCATCAAAATTTCCAAAACGTGCATATTTAGATCTAGATTGTGTCGCTTGTAGTTCAAAATGAACTAATACATTTTCTTTATTTTGTGTCATCATATTAAGCGGAGAATCTATAATACTGCATATTGTTTTGAATGTGATAATATCATTTTCGTTAATATTATTAAGCAAAGAATAAGGAATGTATTCTGGAAAATCAAATAACCATTGATCATTTTCATATCTAATTGAATGTACATGAGATTTGCAAATTGTATCTTCGATTGTATCAATAAAAATATTAACCCATTTTGTTTTAAATTTTGAATACTTTATATTATTTAATTGACATAAAATTCTACCTTTTTCTATATTATCTAATTTATAAAATTTAATATTCTTTCTATTTTTTTTATATTCATAATGAGTTAATAATGGATTTGTTATAACACAAAATTTGCCCTTAAAATGTATTTCTTTCAATGCTTTTTTTTCTATAGATTCACAATGATTGCATCCGTAATCAGTAACAAGAAGTATATTGTTATTAAGACATACAGTACTCTGCATTTTATAAAAGTTTTTCATCATACACCATTAGTGTTTTACATCTCTTTTACAATTCGGCTTATACGGTACGCCTTCTTTTATGCAGTTTTCGATGATTTTAATTATTTCCGATTCTGGAGCAGAAGGAATCAAAAATAATGGAAAATTTTCTTTAAAGACGCGGACATACTTTTTGGTTAGTTCATCAACTTTATTCATTTGAAGACCTCACTATTTCTTGGAAAATTTTGTATGTTTCAGGAAAATACTCCTTTATTGTATTTAAGCTACCCTTATTACATATTGATGCCGAGAACATCTCAGCAAAAATTTCAATTCCATTGTCATATTTCTTCCAGTATTCCTTCCCATGACCAATGCTAAGATTAATTTCTCCATTTGTTGCACCTTCAAATATATCAGACAAGTCCCCTCTTTCCATTAAAGGGATTTTTTCCATTAGCTCTTCACTTATTTTTTCGCAAGCTTCCTTAGTAGAGACTGAATGACCTAAATCCTGTTCCATTTGAAGACGATAATCTTCAATAAAAGTAGCGGCTTCGCTTTTCGCGGTTTTACCTAATAAGCCATCTTTATAAGTTTCTGAATATCCTTTAGAAATATCACCGTTTATTTTTTCGTTTATTCTGAAATCTATGTTATGCCCAAACTCATGAAATGCTACTTGATATGGCGATTCATAGTTATTGCCTCTTCTGCAATCATTTATATTGATGGTAATAGCCTTTGTATCTGGATCATAAAAAGCTTCCCAGCCATCATAATGTGGATCATCTACCAAAATGTAATTTCTATATTTATACCATAGTTTCTGTATCTCCTTTTCTGGACCCTCAACTATATCTTCAATAGTGTTGGCTATTGAATCTCCATAAGCATCTCGTATTGAAATAGCATCATATTTTTTTTCCGTCTGGCACTTATAATAAATGTGTTCTTTAAGCTCAGAAATTATTTCAGAGTGCTTTTGTGAATCTTCCTCTGCATTGAATTCTTTTTGTTTCCTTGATAATTCGTTCATACAGCCTCAATCATAGTATCCACGGCGGTATACAAGGATAGATTCAATTCTTCGTTTGTCAGGAATATAAGTGGAAATACCAAGGCTTTCAATAATAACACCAGGCCCATTCTTTTTATAGTCAAGTTTCTTCTCTTTTATAAATTGTAATAATTCATTGTATGACATAGAAAACAAATTTCTACCATCATAAACAACCTCGTTTTCATCAAAGAACTCAACCGCTTCAACTTTGCTATCTTTATCATAATAAACATGACAGAATTTGAAATCATCTGTCGTTTTTTCGCTCGATTTCGTTTTTTTGAATTCCTTGTATTCTCCCAATAGTTTTCTGACAGATTCTCTTGTTGACTGGAACGAAATATCACCTACTTTATTATAGGGAATAATTACAAATTTAGACACGACCTTCCTCCTGTAGCTTTTTAGCATATTCTACCGCTTCGGCGATTTCTTTGTCATATTTATCACCGAATTTATCATGTATATCATCAATATCCATTTGTAGTGCTTCCATGAATTTGCCATCTTTAATCAAGTCTGCTTGTTTTTGGCGGTATTCTTCCGCTTCTTTAGACATACCACAGCTTGCAGTTTGCCTGTGATCTTTGTAATCCATAACGATTGCAGGACCGTCTTCTCTTGGCAATTCCGTTGCCGAATCCGCTGGCATATGATGGATTTCATAATCAGGCCACCCAAATCCAGCTTCTTTCAAATCACCATAGCTTCCACCTCTAGGTTTGTCTGTTTCCTTCGTGTCTGTCAAGGTAGATGGTTCTTTACCACTGTCAGCATATTGCTTTATGCTATCTGTACCGTGTTTAAATTCAGGATAAGATGTATTCCGATCCCTATTCAATACATCCTTAATGCCTTGAATTTTTTCATCCAGATTTATTGTTGCATCCTTTAAATCAATTGGCGAATTAGGAACTTCAGCAAATGAAGAATAATTAGGAATTTCACCTGGCATTAAAAACCTCCTTATGTATATAATTATTCATATTTTTATTCATATTCTTAACCACCCTTTTTTGTTAAAACATACTCACGAATTACACATTCTGCTAAATTGTATTGTAGATCCGGGTATTTATTAAAACAAATTATTTTAGGTTTTATTGAATCACGAAAAGCAAGGGCACGTTCTTTATTAGTAAGGACATCTTTAATTGCATCTTCGGTAGAATGGTATAATCCACCTATTACATGATAAAGTTCTCTTGTTAATTCCTTTGGCATGACTTCTTTTTCAAAAAAATCTAGAATTTTAACTTTTAGCCTTGTTTCAATATTTGACTTATAAACGTCAATACGAAGCTTCTCAAGATTCTGTTCTGGAGCGTTATCAATTAAATTAGAGAATAATTGAAAAACGATTTTTCGCTTTAGTAGTTCATCGTCATCATCTTCAAGGATTGGCAGTATTGAAGAATCAGCTTTGTAAATGAATTCTTCCTTCTTCTTGCCATTAACGTCATACGAAAAATCATTTATCTTGCATAAAACTGGCTGTATCCAATCGTTTTGGTAAACGGCGGCAACTCCGCATGGAAGTTTTGCAAGCTCTTCAATTTGGTCATCGTTCAAATTTGCTGCTTTCCCCACAAGTTCCCTGTCTCCCTTATCGGGCAGACGCAGAATAATTTTAGTATTGGTATTGCGGATGACTGACATATCAAGCAATCCGGGAGCCTGGTCCGCGATAATAAAGCCTTCACCGTAAGTTCGCATTTCCGAAATGGCATTCGAGAGCATTTCTACCGATTTACCCAAAAGATACGCTGAATCACTACTTTGTTCGCTGGATGTGCGTTTTAGAAGATTGTGGGCTTCTTCGAGAACGGTAATGTGCCTCAAGGGACAATTCATTTCCTCGCCAGTCATGCGGTATTCTTGGAGTTTCATGACAAGCAACCCCATTATTAGAGCTTTGGTTTCCATTGAACCAACACGACTCAGATCAACAATGACATTACTGTCAAAAAGTTCCTGATTAGACAATTCTTCATTGCAAAAAATAACGCCATTTATACCGTTGGTTAAAGATTCTAGACGGGTAATTAATGCCCCTTTATAATTTCCCTTGTTCTCGTCTCCGTATTCTGAACTGTCAATGATTTTGCGAATATTAAAAACAATATCGCCAAATGTCGGAAAAAGCCTTTGCTGATAATTCTTCTCATATTTGTTTTTTGACTTTTTCAAATCCCAGCCAGATTCTTCATAGGATTTTTCAACGCTCTTTTTTAGTACCGCGGGCATTGCCGCATACATAGGCCAGCAAACATTGAAAATCTCAATGAGGCGATCCAGATGCTCAAGGATATGGATTTTTTCCGGAAATGCGAAGGGATTTATCCTTAACAAGGGGCTTATGTAAGGGTTTGTCCCGTAAACTTTAACCCCATTCTCTTTTCCGAAGATGCTTTTGTATTCGCCTTTGGCAGGTTCGATTACAAGGAAAGGAATGTTGTAAACATTCTTAAGCTGATTAAGAATTTCATAAGAAGTGTTGCTTTTTCCCGATCCAGTCGAACCTGTAATAAATGTATGCATTGTAAGAGAGTCACGGGCAAGGCGCATTTCTTTTCCGGTTTCAGTCCCCATATTGAAAACCTTTCCGAGAAGAAAATTGCGTTCATCTTCTACACACCTGTATTTTACAGTTTCCTTACCAAATTCTGTGTGTTCAATAACAGGGAAGCCGCTTACAGATTTTCTTGGAAGGCCCATGTGGATGGCAAGCTCATTTCCACTGATGAGCGATGCGGCTGTAACTGGGACTGTTGGCGTTGCGGGATATTCAAATACTGGATGAATAAAATTCGTTATATATTCACGCAGTATTGGAAGCTGGTCTTTATTACCACGCCCCCAAAAGTTAATCGCTGATGTTTCAACGCCGGAATTTTCGCCTTTCATCAAAGCTTTATAAGTTCCCGCCGCCATTTCTGCTGTTTCCTGGCTATCGGATAAAAAGTAAGCCGCGCACTCCCACATACCAAGGCTTTCGCACTCATTAATGCGTTTTAGCTGTAAATCAATCCGTTCAAGCGTATTGAGAATGGATTTATCTTGCCTTGTTAATTGCATATTATCGCTCATGCCAGATGTTAATCCTTTTGTATTCGTTGCTGATTCATTTATACTTTCATTAACTGAATCTGACTCTCCATAAGTTTCAGATGTATTCTCGGTGTAATTCTCACTTGTAGATGTGCCTTTTGTTTTAGTTGAAGGAGTAATAGCGCCTAATCCTAGTTGCCCGGCCATTATTGCTCCAGCCGCAATAAGGCTTGCCGCGCCCGTAAGTGGGGCGGTTACAATACTTGCTATACCAAGAAGCGCCGTACCTATACCTTTGACTGATGCCCAACCATCTGGCTTTGTAGTTGATTCATTAAAAGTTGTTCCCTTTGAATAGCTTGTGCCTTTTTGTGTTGATCTATTAGTTGAATGTGAAGATCCTCTACTTGAACCGCTAGAAAATGCTTCAGAAATACTTAATGCGGAATTTGTTCCGTAACTTAATTGCATAGTTGCGAAAGGCGAAAGATTAGTAAAAATCATCTCGTAAGCGTGACGTGCTTCAGCTAATTGTTCAGCCGGTGTGCTTTTTGCTAAGATAACAGCAGTATATCGCTGGCCTTGCATGGCAAGAGCGAGTTTTTCAAGCCCTTGGATAAATCGGTCATTGTCTGTAAATTCATCGTCTTTGTTTTTTGCGACACAGGAAACAGAAGCGATGTTTTTTGCTTGAATATTTTTTATAAAATCTTCAGCTTCTGAGTCAAGTAAATCTTGAGTTTTTACCCCGGGGAACTGACCACAAAGCGCGTTTCTCAATGTGTCTTTTAATGATTTTGTTGTACGCTTGTCATCAAGCGAGCGGACACCCATATAAAAGTTTGTTTCTTTACCGTTGCTATCAGCGATAATGAATATACCACAGTTAAGGTTTTGAACAGAGTTAAAAACAGATGCGAATTTGTAAGTGGAATACTCATTTTTTTGATAAACTATTTCGTTTATCTTAAAAAGGCGTATATCCCCAATATTCTTCAAACTGTTGTCTAAAGGAACAATTTCCCATTTTGTCAGTTGTGTCAAATAGTTTTTTAATACAATGTCACCTACAAGTTTACTTGCTTCTGCTAGCTGTTTTTGCAACATCTCATATTCCGGTGCTTTGCTTTTTGGGCTAGAGATTGTATTAGGAATAGGTTTTCCTAATTCATTTTTTCTTTGATCGTTAAAATCACTCATGTTTTCACTCTCCATTCGTTACAATAGCGACAACAGCGCCCACTACAACGGCGCCAACAACAACACCAACTATGACTGAACCTCCTGCAACTCCGGCTATTGTGCCGCCGACTACACCGCCTCCAGCAGCTCCAACTGCGATTTTTATACCACGATCTGAGATAATTCTGCCTTCATATTCATCTTGTTTTTTCTGCTCTTGATAGCTGTTTCTATTTGATTTATATGGCCTGTTTTGCCTGTCTTCGGTTTTCTCTGTTGAAGTTGACTGCTTGGAACGAGAAGCGACAGGTCGTAAATGCCTCACTACATCCTTAAGATGGTCTATCCTTTCATGAGAAAAGTTACCAACGACTTGTACCATTAGCTTGTTCATATAATCGTCATTCCATGTGGAGTTATCAATATTTAACTCGCGTCCGTCATGAGCTTCATACAACCCCCTAATGTTTCGAGCCAACATATTCATTTCATTAAACTCTATGAAAGTAGGGTCAACGAGTAGACTGTCTTTCATCATAATGCGTATGCCTTTAACATCTTCCGTTAAAACAGCATTTTTAAATGTATCTGTGATAGCCATAGTATTCCTCCTTAAATATCAAGAATCTTTTCTACTTTTGACTTTATTTGTTCAAGCCACAATAACTTACTTTCTGTTTCTCTAATGAGCTCATCAACATTTTCTTTATCGGTAGCGCATCTTTCAAGTTCATTAAGTTTTGTTTTTAGTATGCTATCAAGGCGCTCAAATTCTCCTTTGAATATGTCTGCGATTTTTTTTGATTGGTTTTTTGCATACTTTATAGCTCCGTCACCATTTTCAGAAAGATTCCTTTCTATAGGACTGATAAATTCTTGTGCTAGTTTACTGCCCGTAACGACATCTACATCTTTATACTTTTTTCTGTAATAACCGTCTTCTTGAAACCAAGTCCACGGTTTGTACCATTTCTTATCATAGTTTTTAATATATTCTTCGCCATCCTCGACTGTCTTAGTTGTGACTAGTTTGCGTATCGAAAAATCATCGTATATAGTGCTTCCGCTCATAAGCTTTAACGGTTCTATTTTAAATTCAACTAAATTTTTAATATCAATTTCTTCAGCTAGTGATGCAAGCTTATTCCTATAGCCATTAAGCAATGCCTTACTAGTGTCTTCTAGATTGGATCTAATGAGATTGTCTAATTCCACCTCAAATTCAGGCTCTAGCTTTTTAGAAAACTTTTTAAGACGTTCTACTTCATCAAAAGCATCCTCTTTATCGAGTTCCATTTCGCGTAAATCATCAAATCTCTTTGTAATACGGGTCTGAAACTTTTGTATAATTGTTTCAACTAATTCCTTAGAATCATCATTGACTTTTTTAACAGCATCATCGACTGATTTTTTGAAATTTTTAGCTCCTTCTGCACTGTTCATTTTAGCACGTATTAAGTCAATATGTTTGACGATCTTGTCGCTTTCTTCTTGATGAGTGGCTAGAATACGTTTATTTTCTTCTTCAACGCCTAGAGAACGAAGTCTGTTCATAAAAGTTTCAACAATATTCGTGATTTTAGCCGTCTTAGCGTACTTTTGAACATACTGGCGGATTGCCGCTTCAATAGAAACAACGCCCGTGTGAATTAGCGCTTCCATTTGATTTTCGTTTTCAGGGCCTTTATATTTGGACCGTGTAGTATCAAGCTGTCCTTTTATTTCGCCTTGAATACTGGCGGGAAGCGCAGCATATGTCTCGAAATGTAGAGCATCATTTCGATTAAGCTTTTTAACTTTAATTTCAGTTTCGTCAATGCTATCTACATCAATATCTGATTTACTCAAAATCATACGAATATTGAGTGCGGGTAGAGCCGCCGCAGGAAACAAATTAGGGTTTATCACTCCATGGTTTTTTAAATATGAGCGCACCTTCTCTAAAGTCTGGTTTGTATCTCCATCCTCTTTTTTACGGTCATCAAGTTTGTTCACAACGAAAATAAAACGGTCTTTTGACTGCTTTCCACCGACAGCCATGCTCTCAGCAACTCGCTTTAATAAGGAGTTATCATCATCAGTACCGAATTCGCCTGTCATTATATATAAAACAAGCACTTTTGATGACTCACTAAGGAATTCGCTTTGTACTTTCCTATGGCGTTCGTTGCGAGCATTATTTGGCCCGGGAGTGTCAATTAAGACAAGCGAAACATCTTCAGACGATACAAACGGAATGTTCCCAAAAACTTTTATAACGGATACATTTTCATCTTGGTTAAGACGATCCATGATGGATAAGGTCAATTTCTCATGCGTTTCAATTAAATGATTTTCCCTATCATAGACTTCTGCCCTAAAAGGTATATTGTCACTGGAAGTATCTTTTATTCTAGTAATGATCGCCGTACAAGCTTCCTGCTTTGAAGGCATTAGCTTTGAACCGAGCATTGCATTAATAAGAGTTGATTTTCCGGCGCTCATCGTTGCAACAACACAAACTGGAAAATCTTCGCTTTTTGCTTGCTGAAACGCATTGATTATTTGAATATCTCGAAGCTCGTCAAACGGTCCATGTTGAATCTCAGCAAATACTTCGTCAATAAGAGCTTCTTTGTCAGAAGTTTTTATAGCGGGTATATGCTGGCATTTCACCGTTATTTTTTTATGTTTATTTGCATCTGTAACAACGCTTGTTAAGTCTTCATAATCAAGAAGCGTTCCGTGAAATAATATGTCAAAATCATTGTCATTATATTCATCGACAAGGATCTGCGGGAGTTCTTCAACCCATTCCTGAAAGCGGGAATCTTTAGCGGATTTATTCCCAAGTGTACTGTTTTCCTTTAATTTTTTACCGTCTACAGTAATCTCTGTTTCCAGTTTATAGGGATTATACTTAATAAATACCTTTTTCATTTCATTGCCTCTCCGTAAAGAATATTCTCCAGACAGTAAAGCCCGGATATAAAGCTCATTTTCATCAATTCGTCTCCATTATGAAATGGTTCACCAACAGGTTTGTCATAGTATTTTGATAAATCATATTCAGGTTTGTTGAATTTTTTTATATAGAGGTCAAAAACGTCTTGCTCATCTGAATCTAATTCCTCATTGTTTTGCTTCATTTTCAAGAGAAAAGAAAAATATGCTGAAAAAGGACAAATTACTGGATTTTTGTAGCCAATTTTCTGCAAGTCTGTTTTTACGAGCTTAATGCTTTCTGAAACTGAATCATCTGATTTTCTGAAACTGTCTAGTTTATTGATCACGAAAATAATCTTATTGTGAGGTACATTTTTGTAAACATACTTAAGGTGCTTTATTTCATCATCTGTGCCAAGGCTATGGGCGTTCAATATATATATCAATTTATCGTAATTTTCTTCAATAATCGCCTTTCGTGCCAACTTCCCATGATCACGATTAATCGCGGAATTGACACCAGGCGTATCTATTAGGCAAACCCTTGCCTGTGTTTTATAAAAAGTCCTGAAAAATGATGCTACATTACAAATAGTTTCTTTTTCTTTAGCTATTAATTCATCGTATGTTGCGCTAAAGCTAACCAATGAAGCAAGTAAGTGAATATTGTTATCTTCAAATGGTTTATTATAAATATAGCAGAGGTTATTAGTGCAAGCTTCCTGTGCTGTCTTTGTAATTGGTTTTCCAACTATTGCGTTTATTAACGTTGACTTACCTGCGCTCATAGTAGCTGTGATAAGTATTCTCATTTCCTGTTGTATCACAAAACTAATATTTTTACGAAACTGTATTATAAAGTTACTTATCCTTAAAAATGCCAATGGGATTTTATTATCGTTGTAAAATATCTCAAATAATTCATTGAGATATTTTTTCTTTCTTTTACTGATATAGTTAGTTATCATTACAAAGGCTTTTTTTATTTGTGCCTTCTCCATAATAATAAGAGCTATATCACAAAAAAGAAGAAAGCACTGTTGGCGTTTCCATGGTTGCAAGAAATCATCGACTACCGCCTTGATAGTTTTTTCTATATTATTACCAATTTGAGTAGTTAATGTTTCATCATAGACAAACAAATTACGGTATTGTAAAAGTCGGGCTTTTGTATATTTAACATCAGACGCGCATGAATTGACAAAGTGTTCAAGTGCTAAAAAATAAAATAATTTTGTTTTTTTACTAGAATTCTTTAATGGATGCTTACTAGTGCAAATCGAAGTAACAAATTTATTTTTATTAACACCTCTAAATTGATAAGATACTGGTTGTTTGGAGGTATGTATGGGATTCTTATATTTATCAATCATGCCCTTCAATTTGTTTGCAACAACCATTATCTTTTCGTTTCTTTTCATCAGTCCCTCTTCATATCATTCTAATAAAATATATATAATAGAAGGCTGTCTAAAAAAGTAAGACAGCCTATAGCCTCCATAAAACTAAAAACCTTATTTCCTCCTGCCATTTTTATCATACCGTTGAGACGATGAGCCAACTTTCACGGTAAAAGTTTCGTTCTCTACGCTCGCCGTGCCTGCGCCTCCGACTGTTATTGATGTAATTTGTTTGCACCTGGGATCGTAAGTCTTGAACGTAGTTCCGGATCTTAAAACAAAAAAATCCTTTCCCCATCCAACCAAATCCATATTGGGGCTTGAAAAATAAGTTATTTGCTTGCCCTTTGAGTCAAAAGTAGTAAAGGTGCTTCCCTTTTTTTCTACTTTTCCAAGAGTGTCCGCAGGCTCGGTGTTTGGCGAATTCTGAGCTGGCTGAGGGGCCGCTATGCTAGGCTTATTTTCCTCAATTGCTTCTGTGCGGCTGGCAAGTGGAATTTCTGACATATTTTCCATATCATCAGCAAACCAGTAAAAAATAGATTGATCAAATTTGTTGTAAAAAGCGGTAATATCTTGATCCATTTTTTCGCTGCCATAAACAAACGTTGCAACCCCAACCCATGTGTTGCCCGAATCTTTAGGCGCGTTTTTCAGCTTCACGCCGGAAAACCCTATGTCTGCCATGCTTTCTTCTAGCTGTAGCCTTATGTCGGCGGCTATCTTTTCTTGCGCTGTTTTAATGCTTGGCTTGTTGTCTGACTTGCAACCAAAAAGAAGGGAAACAACCATTAATGCTAAGACCGTTTTTGCTATTCTACTCATTAGATCCTCCAAAAAAGTAATCTTTTGAGTAATTTTAAACGTGCTAGGCGACACCTGATGTCGGTCTCGAAAAAATATTTGATAAATTTTACGCGACATACATTTTCCTTACCTTTTCCGCCTCGTCCTTAATCATCTCGATTAATTCAGGCGGGTTAAGCACCTTAACCGTATGCCCCTGCCCCAATACCCAGCGCAGGACTTCCGGTATCTGGGTAGTGGTAAACTTGACATAAACTGAGCCGTCCTCCCGCTGTTCTACCTTTTGTGTCTTATGCCATTGCCTCTCAAATGCGTAAGTCCCTATCTCATTGGCTATCAAGAGTTCCACCGTGTAGGCTGTCTTAGCGGAGGCGAATACGCCCATTTCCTTGTCAAAGAATTTTCCGGGCCTAAAATCTTTAGGGATAAGGAAATGCTTTTTAGTCATCTTTACATCCCTTACTCTGGAAAAAGAAAACATACGGGGCTCTTTCTTGTCATGGCAGTAGCCTATGAAGTACCAATTTGCCCGCTGGCATATCGCATGGTAAGGATCAACAGTACGGGCCATATACGTTGTCTTCTGCAAGGGCCGGTATTCAAAGGTTATAGTTCTTTTGCTTTTTAAGGCGCTAAAGATGCCCTCAAACACATTGGGGTCAATCGGGCCGTGGTGGTCGGAGATGATGCTGATTTCTTGGTTCAGAATTCCGGAATCTACAGTGATCGTCTCTGGCATGGATTTGACGATCTTTTTGAAAACACGGCACAAGGCCGCTTCAATGGGCGTGTTATGGTATTGCTCCAAAAGCCTGTCAAACAGGGCTATGGAGAATAGCTCGCCTTCGGTTAAGATAACGCTTTTAATAAAAAAGTTGGGCTCGCTATAGTAATACCCTTTCTTCTCCTTGTCATACTCTATGGGGGCTTTGTACACGTCCCTGAGATATTCTAAATCCCGCTCAATAGTGCGGTTTGTGACTTCGGCTTTTCGGGCAAGTTTTGACACTGTAGGGTAGGTCAATGAACGTATAGTCTCGTCAATCATAAGGACACGGTTTATCCGTACTTTTTCCTCAGTTCCCCTTGCGGGCATCCAATCCTCCGTCATAAGCCCATATTAAAAGGCTTAGGCGACACCTAGTGTCGGTTTCAAATAAAAATCCAATTTTTTTTGATCAAATATATTGTACCCCAGACTTACTGAAATATCAACTAATAACAGTAAGTTAGAAGGAGTTGCTTTGAGACTTTTTGTGGGGAAAATCTTTATAAAGCTTAGGTAATCGAATCTAGCTTAATTATGACAGATATAAGAACTGTATTGGCAGACAATTTGAAGAGATTTCGCCATGGTCGGGGATGGAGCCAAGCGAAATTAGCTGAAAAGATAGGGACATCCCCTCATTATATAGGGATGATGGAAATAAAACACAATTTTCCTTCGTCAGAAATGATACAAAAACTGGCTTCTGCCCTTGGGATAGACCCTACCGAGCTGTTTTTGAAGGAAATTGATCCAGCAACTAAAATAAAAAACTCCCAAAAAGTGGCTTTTGAGGATGTGGGCGAGGCTGTTAGCCAGTTTCTCTCCTGCTATATAGCCGAAAAGGTACGGGATTTGGATACGGAAACAAAAGAGGAAGGCGAATGAGGGGAATGACAATGCAATAGCCCCTTGTTTCTATACTGCCATTTCCAAAAAAATCACTAAAACGAAATAAAAAGGATCGGTTTTTAGGAGCCGATTTTGGTTGTTTCGTGGAAGCAATCGAAAAATATACCCGGCTCATGGAGGAACCATGACCGACCTCAGAAAACTATTGGCCCACAACATGAAAGAAAGGAGGCGCACCCTCAAAATTACCCAGTACAAACTTGCTGAGAGGGCAGATACATCAACCTATTATATAGCGATGATTGAAACCCAGAAGAAGTACCCTTCCCCTGAAATGATGCAGAGGATAGCGGCAGGGCTTGAAATCGACACGCCGGAGCTTTTTTCAATCCCCTCGTCTTATCCAGTGGAAACCATCAAGAAATTCCAGAAGGAAGTCCTAAAGGTTATCAAATCGACTGCTGATTCAATCATTGAGCGGAAATTGACCCAGCTAAATAACCAAGGGTAGCCGTACCAATGCGGCTTCAGCCGCCTAAACTATTCAAGCGGATAGCCGTCCAAATGGACGGCCATCTAACTTTATATCTCAATAGCATTGTGCCGGGGAAGCTCTATGCCTGTTTCCAAAACTGCTCTACCGATGGCCTAATATTCTGGTATGCCGCAAGGCGTTCCAATAGGATTGGGTTATCGTAATGATCTGTCATGGCTTCTGACTTATGCCCAATAAAATCCCTTAGTACCTGTTCGGAAAGAAGCGTCCGCATCCGGGTATTATATGTGTATCTGAGGCAATGCACGGTAAGCCGCCTTTTCGTATGGTCTATCCCAAGCCTGTCCAGCCCAAAGTTGAAACGGTCAAGGATATACCATTTGGATATTGGCTTGCCACGGTAAGAGAACACAAGCCCCGGATATTGAAGGTTTTCAGGGCTATGCTCAAGCCAGCGCTCAAGCATTTTTAATGTCATCTCCGGAATAATGACTGCCCTGCTCCTCGGATCGTCTTCCGTCGCTTTTTTTAAAGGCCCAATAATGTCCTGATCGTCAATAGCCTGGTTTATGATAAGCCCGCTGTTTGGGATGCTTACCTGGTCTTTATGCAAAGCCCGGACTTCCCCTGAGCGTAGGCCAGCCGAGACAGTCACGCAAAAGAGGGTTCCGAACATTAAAGCGATTTCATCTCTTTCTATCCTCATGTCGTCAGGACGCTTCCAAACTCTGATTAGCTCTTTTTCATCGTATGGGAATAAAGCTGTTAGTTCCTCGCTTGATAATACGTCCTGCCTCCTCCCTGATTTTTTAAAAGGCTCAAATTCCGGGATGCTGTCAATTATGCCTTCCCTTTTGGCTTCCCGCAAAACCAATTGAAGGGTATGGATAATCGTATTCCGGCAGGAGTTAGACAGCCGTTGGTCAAGCAAGTGGTCTTCTACTTTCGCCGGGTGGATTTTGTCCAAAGAGAGTTTGCCGAACTTAGGGAGCAGGTATTTTACAAGGTGGCGGCGGTGCTGGATGACGGTTTGCGGTTTAAGGTTATTGCCTTTGGCTTTCCATCGCTCAAGATGTGTTGCACCTTCTAGGAACATATCCTTGGCAAATTGAGATAACGTTTTTTCTAATATTTTTACTTTTTCTTCGCGTTTTTCTTTTTGTTTTTCTTCACGCTTTTCTTCGAGCAGATCCGCTTTTAAAAGGTCTTGCAGATAAGCGATTGCATCGCGCTTTTCGGTGCAAGCCCGTCCACAGGTTTTGATTATTCGTTTGTTGCCCTGTTGGAACCAGTAGTAAAAGAAATCGCCGCTTTTTCGGCTCCGTTTGAATAGGTGGTATTTTCCGACCGTAACGCCCATAATGGCCTCCTAAAAGTGTTGCCACTTTGTTGCCACTTCTGTTGACACGGGCTTTTTTAGGCTTTTTCCGTGCCAAAAGAAAGATACGGTCAAAATGCCTTTATGAGCTAATTCCTTATCCCATAAAGAATTAGGCCGCCCTAATGGACGGCCTAAAAGCTCCCCCGCGCGGGTTCGAACCACGGACCCAGTGGTTAACAGCCACTTGCTCTGCCAGCTGAGCTACAGGGGAATGTACAAAAAAAGTTATCAAATTGTAAAAAACTTGTCAACGCCCCGCATATAGGGGTCAGCAATTTAAAGTTTAAGCACCGATCTCAAGGATGATACGAATAAACCGATAATACTGCCCTATAAAGTCTCGATAATAAAATATGGGCAGGGGAATATTTAGCGCTTTACTCAATAACCTTGAGG
>Ga0268262_10002633_pt1 | contig 20489 bp, 18 predicted proteins | sample TergutNc150P3_FD_190354 | JGI IMG/M metagenome (GOLD analysis project Ga0268262, IMG submission 190354) | Nasutitermes corniger P3 segment gut microbial community from laboratory colony in Florida, USA - Nc150 P3 (SPAdes) (version 2) | ecosystem: Host-associated > Arthropoda: Insects >... | reverse complement strand
GGATTAGACGGACTTCTCTGGAACGTATCTGTTCGTTCACACGTAAATCTTTCTCTGCCAACTGGCCTCCCTTGTTTTCACTTTCTTTCTATAGATTAGCAAATTCCCGCTATTTTTGTCTAGTAGGTTAATTTCCGCTTAATATCTCAGTTCCTACGCCCTCGTCGGTAAATAGCTCGATTAGTATGGCATGGGGCAGTCTGCCGTCGATAATATGCGCCTTTTTTACCCCCCCGTCCAGGGCGATGTCGCAGCAGTCGGTTTTTGGAATCATTCCCTTAGTTATTATGCCTTCTCGCTTTAAAGTATTTAATTCCGCCCTTTCAACGGTTTTAATAAGCGAATTTTCGTCTTTTACATCGCGTAAAATGCCCCGAACATCGGTCATAAGCACCAGTTTTTCAGCCCCAACGGCGGCGGCTATCTTGGCGGCGGCAATATCGGCGTTTATATTGAGGGCTTTCCCCTCGTCCTCGCCTATTCCGTAAGCCACAGAAGAAATTACGGGGATAACATCCGCGTTTAAAAGTGTGTTTAATACCGATATGTCTACTTGTTCAATTTCACCGACAAAACCAAGGTCTTCTATTTTCATACGGCGGGCTTTTAAGAGACAGCCGTCAACTCCGGATAAGCCGATTGCCTTGCCGCCCGCTTTTTGAATAAGGGCGGTAATTTCCTTGTTAACCTTCCCGCAGAGAACCATTTGCACTATATCCATTGTTTCTTCGTCGGTGTAGCGCAGTCCGTTTACAAAGCGGCTTTCCTTGCCTGTCTTTTTGAGCATTGCCTCGATTTCGGGTCCGCCGCCGTGGACGAGGACGGTTTTTATGCCGACGCACGACATTAAAATTATGTCTTCAATCACGGCTTTTTTTAATTCGTCGTTGAGCATGGCGTTACCGCCGTATTTAACAACAACGGTCTTACCCTGAAAATTCTGAATGTACGGCAGAGCGTGAATAAGCACGCCCGCTCTTTCATTATTTGAAACTGAACTCATGATCTGTAATCCCCGTTTATTTTAACATAATCGTAGGTTAAATCGCACCCCCAAACAGACGCTTTTTCGCTTCCGTTATGCAGGTCGACCAATATCTCAATTTCTTCTTCGGAAAGGATTTTTTTCGCTTTTTCTTCGCTGAAGTTGATCGGCTGACCGCTCTTAAAAACTTCGATCTCCCCCGCCCCGCTCTTAAAACTTACATCGGTTTTTTCGGGGACAAAATCCACTCCGGCGTAACCGAGCGCGCATAAAACCCTTCCCCAGTTCGCGTCCGCGCCGAAGCAGGCGGCTTTTACAAGACTGGAAGCGGCGACGGATTTTGCCAGCGTTTCCGCGTTGTCTTCGCTTTGCGCGTTTTTTACGGTTACCGTAACCAATTTTGTCGCGCCTTCGCCGTCGCGCGCCATTTTGCGGGCAAGAGAGATACACACATATTCAAGCGCGGAATAAAAAGCGTTGTAATCAGAAGAACTGACAGGAGTATTATTTGCCTCGCCGTTCGCCATTATTACTACCATATCGTTGGTGGAAGTGTCGCCGTCTACGGTGAGGCGGTTAAAGGAGCGTTTTACGGCGAGGCGAAGAGCGGACTGGAGAGCGGTATCTTCTATCGCCGCATCCGTTGTGATGAAAGCGAGCATTGTCGCCATGTTGGGATGAATCATGCCCGAACCTTTTGTTATTGCCCCGATACGCACGGTCTCCCCGCCTATTTCCGCTTCTACGGCAATTTCCTTTTTGCGCGTATCCGTTGTCATGATAGCTTCAAGAGCGTCCTCGTTTCCCTGCTCGTCCGCGCGCAAACTTGCTTTAAGAGCGTTAATATTATTCTCTATCGCGGCGATTGGTAACTGTACGCCGATTACTCCCGTAGAAGCGACAGCGACTTCGTTTTGTGAAATGCCAAGAGTCTGCGCCGCAAGCTGCGCCATGCGTTTTGCGGCGGTCATTCCTTCCTGCCCCGTACACGCGTTCGCGTTGCCTGAATTGGCGATAACGGCGCGTAATTTGCCGCCGGCGATATTTTCCTGACTGACCAATACGCTTGCGGCTTTTACTTTGTTAGACGTAAACATCGCCGCCGCGCCGCAAATTTTTTCCGAGTAAATAAGAGCCAAATCTTTTTTTTGAGAACTTGGTTTTATGCCGCATCGTATTCCGCCCGCTGAAAAACCCTTTGGGGCGCAAACTCCGCCTGTTATCTCTTTCATTTTGTTCCTAAAACAACGCAGGTATCGCGTCAAGTCCGGCTTTTTCGTCAAAGCCAAATAAGACATTCATATTCTGAACCGCCTGTCCGGCGGCTCCCTTTACCATGTTGTCTATGGCGGTGGTAACTATCAATGTAGAGCCGTTAATATCGACATGAACGGAAATGTCGCAGTAATTTGACTGGCGCACTCTGTTTGTCGCGGCGGTAAGTCCTTCGGGCAGTATCCGCACAAAAGGTTCGTCTTTATAAAAATCGGTATAGAGCTTGCGGATTTCGTTTGTCTTCGCCTCGATTTCCTTTGACGGCGGCAGATTAGCATTATTTACTGTTACGCTCCACTCTTTTTTTAAAGGAATGTAAATGTCGCTGAGAATACCTCTGTTTACAGGCGCTAGCCTCGGCGTAAAAATTACTTTCGGCGCGGGATTGTTCCCTGCCGCCGCCATCATGGAGAGATTACGCGCTATTTCGGGCGAATGTCTGTGAGAAGCGACTTTGTACGGCGAAACGGAATCGGCGCATTCAGCGTAGTGGAAGGAACGGGACGGCTCTCTGCCTCCGCCTGTAACGCCTGTAACGGCGTCAACGATTATCGGCGAATCCGGGCAGTTGAGTCCTTTTGCCAAAGCGGGAAAAGCGCCGAGCGAGCCGCCTGTGGGATAACATCCCGGGTTGCCGATAACAACCGCGCCTTTTTTAGCAAGTTCCTTTGTTTTTTGCCTGTTTAATTCCACAAGACCGTAAATAGAATTTTTGTGTAACTGCGGATATTTATATTCTTTTCCGTACCACGCGCTGTAAACAGCCTCGTCGTCGTCAAATCTAAAATCGGCGGAAAGATCGATATAATGAATTTTCCGATCCATGCAGGCGGAGGCAAACGGCTCCCCTACGCCGTGCGGAAGGGCGGCGAAAACAACATCTGAGGCGGCGATAACTTCTTCGGCTTTTAAGAGCGGAAGCGAAACCCTGCCCAAAAAGTTGGGGTAGATGTTTTCAATCTTATCGCCCTCAAAACTTACGGAGGAAAGCGCTAATTTTTCTACTTTGGGGTGCCCCGAAAGGAGCCTTACCAATTCAGCGCCGGCATAGCCTGTCGCGCCGATTATACCTGCTATCATGCGTTAATTATGCACTTTTAGCGGTTAATGGTCAATTATTAGTGTAACTTATGCCGGTCATATATCTTTACTAAGAAAGGCGATAAGGATATAATTTGAGCATGAAAAGACTTTTGTTTCCGTTGACTTTAGCGCTTTTATTTTCCGCCTGCGCGTCAACAGTAAATATCAGCGAAGATCTGTCTCCGGCTGAATTGATACAACGCGCTAATGAAGCAATGGACAGGAATCGTTACAAAATTGCAATACAGTATTATGAAGCTCTGCGCGATCGCAACCAAAGCAATATCGATCTTACCATAACAGCGGAATATCACATTGCGTTTATCCATTACAAACAGGGAAAATTAGAGCAAGCCCGCGACGAGTTAAACGCCGTCCTTGAATATTACAATTCTCCCGATGCGGAACTTCTTCCACAGCATTTTAAAAGGCTTTCACAAATAGTTCTTCAAACAATCGACGACAAAGAAAAACGTAAGAAATAATTTTACTTGTATTCAGGCAGCCAATTTTTGTGCGCCGCAAGTAATTCATCTGTCATAGAGCGGATATCATCAATAGAAAGCTCAGCCGCCGTATGAGGCTCAAGCATTGCCGCGTGGTAGATGTGGTCGCGTTTTTTTGTTACCGCGGCTTCAATGGTAATTAGGTGGACATTAACGTGGGTCATATTCATCGCGGCAAGCTGGACAGGCAGTTTTACAGATTGGCGCGGATTTATGCCGGAGCTGTCTACAATGCAGGGAACTTCGACGCAGGCTTGTACGGGTAAGTTCTCGACGCTTGCGTTTGTGTTAAGCACGTTCCCGCCGATTTTATACGGCTCTCCCGTAACAATGGCTTCCATTATGTGGGACGCGTATTCGCGCGAGCGTTCGTGTTCAAGCGTGTCTTTTTTTATCAAGCTTTCATACTCGGCTTTCCAGCCTTCAATCTGATTGACACATCTGCGCGGATATTCGTCTAACGGGATATTAAATTTTTCGATTAACTGCGGATATTTCGATTTGATATAAAACGGATTGTATTCGGCGTTATGTTCGCTGGACTCGGTGCAGTAGTAACCGAGTTTATCGATATAATCGTAACGCACCATGTCCCAATGTTTTTCCGCAGCGTTCTTTTCTTTCGCCCTCTTTTTTATTTCGGGGTAAAGATCGATACTGTCTTTATCGCGTATTTCCAAAAGCCACGCCATGTGGTTGATTCCGGCTATCAATTCATCCCGCCCTTCCAGCTTATCTTTCATATCAAGCGATTCCAGCAAGTGCAGAGAACAAACCTGCACGCTGTGGCAAAGACCGACGGTTTTTACGTTTGTGTATCTTTGCATAAAACCGGTAAGCATGGACATCGGATTTGTGTAATTTAGGAACCAAGCGTTCGGGCAGACTTTTTCCATGACGCGGGCAAAATGCTCCAAGACGGGAATTGTCCGCAGAGCGCGCATAATGCCGCCTATGCCCAAAGTGTCGCCGATGGTCTGGCGCAGTCCGTATTTTTTGGGGATTTCAAAATCCGCGATTGTAGCCGGGTCGTAACCGCCAACCTGAATCGCGTTTACAACAAACGCCGCGTCTTTAAGCGCCTTTTCAAGATTTTCAATACCGGCGTAACAGGAAATTTTCGAATACCCGCCCTTGCCTTTATTTATCGCGGATAAAATTCGCTCGCTTTCTTTTAATCTTTGAGCGTCAATATCGTACAGGGCGATTTCACATTCGCGCAGAGCGGAACTTGACATACAATCGCCAAGCACATTGCGGACAAAGATTGTACTGCCCGCGCCCAAGAAAGTTATTTTTAGCATAACCGCCCCCTAAATAAATAATACTATAGAAAAGTTCAGGATTATCAAGAGAAAAATGACGAAATTTGCAAAAAAAAGAACAACAGAGGGTAAAATTAAGCTTAATTATGCTTGATATTATCCAATAAAGTGATAAAATCAAAGCATGGATGTATTGAAAGAAATCGACGAAAAAATGCAGAAGATCAATAAGATACGTCCTTTTGAAGGGACTTGTTTACAGCAAATCAACAAACTTTTTAAAGTAAAAACAACATACTCGTCCAATGCTATAGAGGGCAATTCCCATACAATGCAGGAAGTAACTGATATTATCGAAAAGGGAGTAAGAACAAAAAATCACTCGGCGAGCGAACTACATGAAATAATCGGGCATTGCCGCGCCTATGATTTTATGTTTTCCCTGATCAACAAAAAAGGATTGACCGAGAAAGACATATTAAATTTTCATCATTTGTTTGCCAAGGACAATAAAAGTTTTGCAGACCCGGGAAAATACAGAAAAGTCGACGTAAAAATAAAGGGTAGTAAAAGAGACTTGCCCAAATTTGAAGACATCCCGAATAAAATGCTGGAATATATAACATGGCTTAACAAAGAAAGAAAAAATATACACCCTGTGCTATTCGCGGCGGAAGCAAACAGAAGACTTGGAAACATTCACCCGTTCTCGGACGGTAATGGCAGAGTCGCCCGCCTTGTGATGAACACCTGTCTTTTTCAACATAGGTACTTCCCTATCTCCATACCTGTTTTAAAACGAGCGGAATATTTTAACATTATTGAAACAAGCGACAACGACTCTTTTGGCGCTTACATCGCCGAGCTGGAGCTTCAAACTATAAAAGATTTGATTCTTTTCTTTAAAATTAAATAAGAGTTTCAACTCTTGACGCAAATATTTAACAGTGTAATACTATTTACATGGGAAAGGCAATGGTAAATAAGGACAGTAATTATCTGTTCCCTCTGGCAGGACTAGACAAACATCTTTTAACAGTAAAGGAAGCAAGTATTTGGGCTACCAATCATTTTAATAAAAATGTAACAACTTCTAACATCTCATATCTGATACAGTACGGAAGAATTAAAAAAATTGACGAAAATGGCAATACTTATGTGTCTATTAATGATTTGAATAAGTATTATAAATCTTATAATGGTTCTCGTGAAATAAATTACAAAAAAAAACTAGGCGATAATATAAATTGGGCGCTTTCATTTGATCAATATAAAGAGGCGGAGACAACAAAACATGTACATAGATTACATCCGTATAAAGGCAAGTTTATTCCACAATTAGTAGAATATTTCATAGATAATCACACTGATTCCTTCAAAAAAGAAGCTTACTTTAATAAAGAAGATATTATACTTGACCCATTTTCCGGGAGCGGCACTACAATGGTACAGGCAAACGAATGCGGCATGAACGCTATAGGTATCGATGTATCTGCCTTTAACGCCTTAATAGGTAATTGTAAAATTACTCAATATGATTTATTTGATATTGAAAAAGAAATATTGAATATTACGCAATTATTGGAAAATTTTATAAGAAAATCAAATATTAATGTATTTGAAGAGAAATTGTTATACGAATTATCTATATTTAATGATAAATATTTCCCTGTACCTGAGTATAAATATAAGTTGTATAGAAAAGAAATAAACGAGGACAAATATGGTAATGAAAAGGAAAAACTATTTTTACCTATTTATAAAAACCTTGTAAAAAAATACGGTATTAAGTTAAAACAAGATAAAAACGATAACTTTCTTGATAAGTGGTATTCAAAACAGATTCGTTTAGAAATAGATTTTATCCATTCTGAAATTGAAAAAATCGAGAATCAAAATACAAAAAATCTATTATTTATAATATTATGCAGAACAATCCGCAGCTGCCGTGCAACTACCCATTCAGATTTAGCAACTTTAAAAGAACCTATAACTACAACATATTATTGCAGTAAACATGGTAAAATATGCAAACCGTTGTTCTCCATTCTAAAATGGTGGAAATCATATTCAAAAGATACCGTGAAACGAATAAATACATTTTCAAAGTTACGCTCCAACACATATCAGCTGTGTTTGACTGGGGATAGTCGAACAATTAACATCTTCAATGAAACTAATAAAATAAACCCTACTTTCGGAGAATTACTAAAAACAAACAAAATAAACGGTATTTTTTCGTCGCCGCCTTATGTAGGCATGATTGATTATCATGAACAACATGCTTATGCATATGATTTATTAAAATTTTCTCGGCATGACGAATTAGAGATTGGACCGTTGTTTAAAGGACAAGGAGCGGCGGCAAAAGAGAGTTATATTGATGGTATTTCAACAGTATTAAATAATTGTAAAAAGTATTTAGCGCCAAACTACAATGTGTTTTTAGTTGCAAATGACAAATATAAGATGTACCCGAAGATTGCAGAAAAGGCAGGAATGATAATTGTTAATCAATTTAATAGACCGGTATTAAATCGCACAGAACGAGATAAGGGAGCATATTCAGAGACTATTTTTCATTTAAAGGAAAAAATATAATGGCTTTAGAAAATTCTATACGTGAAAAAATATCTATAGAAGTAATAAAAACACTGGTAAGCAGATTTGAAAACTTTCCGGAAGATGCAAGCGGGAATAGGAATGCCCCTTTTCATGAAGCTTTTCTGAACGCTTTTTCTGATAAACTAGACGGCAAAGTCTCTGATATTCCATTCTTTATATCATTAAGCAGTTGGTTACATGGACTTAATACAACTTTAGGGCAATCATTTTTTGAAAATGTCGCTAATCTTCTTTGCTGCGGAGAAAAGAAAAAATTTACATCTGTAAATGGTAATTTATTAAAAATAACAAAGCGGCAAGAAAGTTATATAACAGAATTAATTGCAAATTATAAAAATGGTAAAGCTATACCTAATTTAAAAGAAGAAAACAACATTTTATTCCAAGATGATAACACAGAATTAACTGATTCAATTGGATTTACTGCGGATGTTTTTTATACTAATGAAAATATTGTTAACGCTATTGAATTAAAATCGGTGAAACCAAATTCAGGTGAAATGAGCGGTGAAAAACGAAAAATATTATGTGGGAAAGCTGCTTTATATAGACTATATCCTGGAAAAATAATTAATTATTTTCTTGGTTTCCCTTTTGATCCGACAGTAGATTCAAAATCTCAACCAATTGACAGTTTTGATAAACAAAGATTTGCAGAATCATGTATCGAACAACAAAAATTTTTTACTTTTGATGAATTTTTAATAGCAAAAGAATTATGGGATTTTTTATCAGGTCAAACTAATACTATGAATGAAATAATAAATATTATTAACGAGATCGCAACGCCTCAATTTGAAGAAAAATATAAAATACTTTCTGATTCAATAAAATGGGGAAATACTGAATATAAGGCTTTATTAAAAGAATGGAACTTGTATACAGAAATTGAATTAATTGAAAATAAATCATTAATTAAAAATAATTCAAATAAAATTCAACTGCGTCTTCTGGAAAAAAGTTGCTTTAATGAGAAGGGTGATTATAATTGGTCAAGAGCATGTGATTTAAAATGTTTAATTAGGTAATAAGCAACTTATTATACCTGTGCCTAAAAAATTATTTTAGCATGACATCTTCTAGGATTTTTCCATTACTTACCAGGCGTAAACTTAAACCCGCTTCCTTCAACGCTTACGCTACCTGTCCCCGGATAGACAATATGCATTCCCGCTACGGGGATTTTGTTCTTTGCGGCGTAATCCAAGACTTGCCTGCGAACAGAAGCAGCGGCTTTTTGATCCATGTCGTAGGTTGCGCTTATTTCCGGTACCGGAAATTGTACCAACGCTATGTGCAAAAGGTCTCCGATTATTAACAATTTATCTTTGCCGTTTTCTATTAAATACAATGTATGCCCTGGAGTATGTCCGTAAGCGGCGATTGGAGAAATCCCCGGAACTATTTCTTTTAACTTTTTACCCAATTCGCCGGGCTCAAACGGAGTAACCCTTGAACCATAGGGGGCAAGAGCGGCTACCGCTCCCTGATTAACTTGAGTTTTTGTAAAGTACTCCAGTTCTTTGGCGGAAAGATAAACTTTCGCTTTTGAAAAAACCGCCGCCCCGTCTTTTTGCAGACTGCCGAAGTGGTCTCCGTGCAAGTGGGTAATAAGAACAGCGTCAATGTTTTCCGGCTGTACGCCTAATTTTTTTACTTTATCTACAATAATACCGCCCGCTCCTGTTCCGGTATCTATCAATATATTTTGTTTTGGCGCTTTGATTAAAACAGCGTTGGCGGTGTGCTTAAAACCTTCCGCCGGAATGTAACGCTTTATAACCGCCTCGTCCGCTCCCACTAAAATTCCCGTATTTCCGTCCCTCTCGGATTCTACCAAAATGTATACTTCATACTGACCGACTTTCAATGTATAAATACCGTCATCGGCGTATCCGTTGACGGCAATGGCGTAAAAAATTAACCCTATAAAACCTGCTTTTTTCATATATTCTCCTTTTTAAAAGCATAATATTTAATTAGGATTTATACAATTATATATTATTTTTAATATTTTAATTGACAAATTAACACAAAAAAGTATAAAATACACCAATGGGTCAAAAAGCCGCTTATAAAAATCTGCAAACTTCAAGCTTAAAATTGCCAAAGGCAATTTTAAGCACTGAGCTTGGCAACAGGCAACAGGCAACAGGCAACAGGCAACAGGCAACAGGCAACAGGCAACAGGCAACAGGCAACAGGCAACAGGCAACAGGCAACAGGCAACAGGCAACAGGCAACAGGCAACAGTACACACTTCTAAACAATCGTGTCAATTATCCAATAGTATATATCCTCTTTCATTTTGCGATTTATTTCGCATTAATTTGTTTTTATTATTATTATTCTCGAAAGAATGCCGTATTTTCGCGTACACGCGGAAATAACGGCTTTTTTTATATACCAACAAAAAGGGAGATTGTTAAATGAAAAAACTGTTTAAATCATTCGGACTAGCCGTTGTAGTAGCGGTGATAGCGCTTAACGCGCTGTTGGTAACAGGGTGCCCGTCCCCTGATGAAAGTCCTAAATTAGACTCGGGAAACAAAGAAGGAGAATCATCTAATCCTCCTAATCCTACCACTCCGCCGATCACAGGAGGCAATTATAACTCCATAAAATTAACAGCTAATCGGTGGGAAAACCCCGGTGGACATAGTGGTGAAAATTGGACTTCCGAAGATCAAATAAAATTAGCTGATTTCACCGGGATAAAACTCAAAAAAGGCAATACCTATAGTTTTATATTAAACGGAGTATCAGATAAAACATTAGAACGTGTGCAAATTCAGCTTTTCAGCGGCAATGACTGGGACTGGATAGGAAGTTCAACAACAACTATGGTTAATCTTGGAAAAGATATAAAAAATGTTACGATCGATGTTCCAATAGAAGGTAATATTAAAGCCGGCGCTACTATTTATTTACAGTTAAACAACATAATGTGGCAAAAGGATGGGCAGGGAAAAGACTTATTCGCTAACCCTGTCACAATTCCGGCTGAAATTAAACAAGGTGATGTCATGGCGACTATCACAAACTTTTCGATCAATCTTTATGACATCTCTTTTTTAGAGCCGCCGGAATCACTTTCAACAGAAGAACGCTGGTGGTCTTATGTACATTCTTCTTCAACCGCTACATTGGCTAGTCAAATAACGAACGGAATTATGACTGCTGTCGTAGGCGGCAAGGCTATGCCTGATGTACAGAATAATTGGAACGCTTGGAAAACAAGAGTCGGCTATTATTACACCGCAAAGGAGAATACAGCCTATTCTTTTAAATTTGAGGCATGGACAGCGTCAGGGACTCGTGAACTGCATTTACAGTACTATGAAGACAACTCTAAAGAAATCTATTTAGGCGATACAGTTTCGATAACATCTAAGCGTACAACTTACGAGGTAAAATCAAAAATTTTACCAACAGGCGGAATAGAATTATTACGGTTTCATTTAGCAGACCAATTAGGGACAGTGTATATAAAGATACTCGAAATAAAAGAATATGTGTTTGAGGGGGGTAAACTGACCATTGCAAACTTTAGCGGTTCCAATATTCCCATAAATGTTTTTATCGACGGATATGCAAGTGTATACGATGACACTGTTACTCATTTATATTTTAACAACTCGTCAATTGAAAATAATACATTAACCTTGTACGTGTGGCAGAGAGAAGAAGACGAACACGGAGAGGTAATATCTTCATATCCATTCACAGGTAATATAACCGTACCGGCGGGTGATTTGCTTCTTATTCTATCTTATGATAACGGTTACGATTCATACCTTAGTATGGTTCCCGTTACATTTACAGGCGGCAACGCGACTATTACCGATTTTGGAACCAAAATGGACTATGAAGGTCGTTATGACTTTAATACAGAAACTTTCACAGCCAAATATCGAATAACCGTTACCGACGTTAGCAGTAAGATAGGTTATCGCGCTGATATTATAGTTTTCTCCGATATAGATATGAATGTCGTTGCAGAGAACAATTGGGGAGAAGGGGACATCTCAGGCGATTCTGTTACAATTAATCTAAGAAAAAATTACGGAGCTGCTTATCCTTTTACCGGAAAAGGCTCATATTATCTTAGAATTAACTTTTTTGGCAATGATAACTTTGGCGGAGAATATGTATATACAAATGGTCAAACATTAACCTCACTTGATATTACCTCATATGATGACTTGAATGATAAGAATAAATTGCCAAAATGTAACATTTCATCAATGCCATATTCAATTGATTTCAGCAAATTTACAAAAGTACCTGAACCACATGAATGGTATGACAGCAGCAGGATTACAACAATAACAATTACCAATACAGGAATTACCGATGATTATAGAGGAGGAAGTCGTTTTACCCTTAGTGGTCCCAATTATAAAGATTCGTTGAATACTAAATTTTCTAACGATAATATTACATTTTACTTTTTAGATGTCGAAAATGGCAGCTATTTTCTTAGATTTGTTTTATCTGAAGAAAATAATGGTGAGGGAAACTATTTGTATACAGAAGGTAAAACTTTTACTGAACTTGGAATTACTTATTCGTATGACAACTTGTATGATAATTTGCCAGAATATAACATTTCATCAGGGACAACTACGATCAATTTCAACCAATTCAAAATATTACCTAGTGACTAGTAACCTAAAAACGGAAAGCTATGCCGTGTTGACAAACATCAACACGGCACGGCTTACAATAAGCATTTCTCTTACTTCTTCTTTGTGTCCTTCTCGCACTGTCGGCAGTCTAAAGACTGCCTTGCTTTATCACAGACAGCGACATTTATTGGTGCTACGCCGTGCAATTGTTTAGCGTCCTTAGTGTCCTTTGTGAGAGTCTTTACGGATACTTTTTCTTAAACCCCGTAACCCTAGCGCTTGCGGTAATATTCAGCGGAGAGCGTTCCCCTCTTGCAAGGTAATGGTAGCCGATTCCGGCTATCATGGCGGCGTTGTCGCCGCATAAGTCCTGCGGAGGGAAAATACAGCGAAGATTTTTTTGCTCCGTAAGACAGGCGCGAAGGTAACTGTTCGCCGCAACGCCGCCGCCTGCTACTATTGTTGTAATACCGGTATCTTCGGCGGCGTTTAACAATGCCCGTAACAGGATTTGAACTGCGGTTTTTTGAAAAGAAGCGGCTATGTCCTCGTTTGTGTGTGCGCCGGATTTCTTTTTGAATGTGTCAAGTTGATTTATTACTGCGTTTTTTAATCCCGAGTACGACACGTCGTAACGATGATCGCCTTTGTGCAAGGACGGCATGGGGAAATTGAAAAAAGAGCTGTCCCCATTCTGCGCCATTTTATCAATGACGCCCCCCCCCGGATAGCCGAAGTTGTAAAACTTCGCTACTTTATCAAACGCTTCGCCTACGGCGTCGTCTATTGTTGTGCCGAGGACTGTAATATTGTCAAAATTGTCGGCACGGCAGATGATTGTGTGTCCGCCGGAAACAAGGAGTCCCAAAAAAGGGTATTCGCACTTTACGGAAGAAATTAAACGAGGGGCGTATAGATGCGCTAACATGTGATCGACGGCGATAAAGGGAATGCTGCGAGACCACGCAAACGCTTTTGCGAAAGAAAGTCCGACTAACAATGAGCCTAAAAGCCCCGGGCGGTTTGTTACGGCGACAGCGTCAATTTCCTCGACTTTCATGTTTGCTTTATCCAACGCTTCTTTTGTGACGGCGTAAATCCACTCGGTGTGTTTTCTGCTTGCTATTTCTGGGACTACTCCGCTCCACGGGGCGTGGAATGGTATTTGAGTGGCGATAACATTGGAAATAATTTTTTCGCCGTCTTCTACAACTGCGGCGGAACATTCATCGCATGATGTTTCAATGCCGAGAACTTTCATTTCTTGATTATATCAGAAGCGGTCTTTAGTGTGTAACCCTGTTCTGTCAAAAGAGGAAATTGCTCGGCTAACAAAGGCGCTAGCTCCGGCGACCAAGTGTGCCCTATCATTACTGAACTGCCGCTTTTCTGCGCTCTTGTAAGTCCTGTTGAAATATAGCGGAACATAGCGGCTTTATTCTGCTCGTTATCGATAAAAATATTTCTTTCGGCGATTTTTATCCCCATCTGTTTCGCTGTTTCGGGGACAACAGTGTCGGCGGTCGTTCTGGAATCGACAAAATATATTCCTTTTTCTTTGCAAAAAGCCAATATCGTTTTCATCGCCTCTTTATCCATCGTTATCTTAGACCCCTGATGATTGTTCATTCCGGCGATGGGTCCGATTTCATTAACGTTACGTGTCAACACCGCTCTTATTTCTTCCGCGCTCATACCCGAAGTAATCGCTCCCGGACCCGGGTCTTGTCCGCCTATAGCTTCCATCGGCTGATGTAAAAACACCTCTTTTCCGCTTTCCCTGATACGCTTCGCCGCTTCCGCCGAATGAGGAAGCCCCGGCAAAACGGCTATTGTAAACGGAAATTGAATTTTCAAAAACGGCTCGAGTTCTTTCAAATTATTTCCGGCATCGTCAATTATAAAAACCAATGTCCCCTTATTTTCAACAACCGCAGTCTTAGGATTGATAACTGCGGAAACGGTAGTGGCAACAGGCGCATTTTGAACAGGAGGCGTTTTTTCTACAGGTTTGGCGCTTTTCGGCGTAACCTGTTTTTTAACGTTTGAAACAATCTCTTTTTCTTCAGTTTCAGGCGCAGGAACTTCAACAATCTGCGGCTTTGGTTTTTCGGGAACTGTTTGTTTTACCGTCTCAACTTTTTCCGGCTGAACCGCCATATTTTCCTGCGAGACAGCGTTTTCTTTATTCATGCCGGAATGAACGGCAATCACGGCGCAAGAAATCAAAGCCGAAATAGCCACGATTACCCCGACAAGCAAAAAAGCCTGAATAGGGTCGGAAAACCCCGTCTTTTTGCGCCTTTTATACGTTTTTCTCACTGTTTTCTTAGTTTTTACTGCTTTTTTCATGTTTCTTCTATTGTTTATCGGCATTTTTGCTAAAAGGCTTCGCCTTTTAGCTTAGAAGTTTTGCCAAAGAAAAAACTACAGTTTTTATTGTTTTTTACTTTGGCAAAACTCTATGGTTTTTTATGATGGTTTGTGTTTGGCAAAACTCCATGCTTTTATTGTCAGCTTGTCTGCAAATGCCGCCTGTTGTATAATTGAAATATGGAACTTGAATATACTTATTGGCAATCTAAAGACGGGTGGCTTGTCGGCTACCTTAATATTTGGCCTGATCATTTAACTCAGGGGAAGGATATACAAGAGCTTGAAGAAATGCTACTCGATCTGTATGAGTTTTACAAAGAGGAACAGGCAGAATCTGAAACAATTGAAAAAAAGACCGGTCGGCTGAAGGCATACGCATAATATGAAACGCGGAGCATTACTGAAAATTCTCAAAGCACAGGGTTGCATCTTTGTTAAACACGGTGGCAGGCATGATCAATATATGCAACCCAGAACCGGGAAAAAAGACCAAGTTCCAAGACACCCCTTAATATCCGATGATACAGCCAGAAGTATTATCAAAAATTTATCTTATTAATAAAAATTTGCTGTAGACGCATAATAATTTCGGGGGGCGTTGCGGGGGGTGAAACCCCCTGCTGAGGGGGGTGTGGCGCAACGAAGTGCGCCACAGGGGGGACTTCCCCCCTTCATAAATTTCTTGTGCAAATGTTGGTTTACTATCTTGTGTAAAAGTATTTATTTATAGATAATAAAAATATTAAAAGATTTTAAGGAGCTCTTATAATGAAGAAAAAAATAATTTTGGCTTATTCGGGCGGATTGGATACGACTGTTATTATTCCGTGGCTGAAAGAAAATCATGACTGCGATGTTATTGCTGTTTGTGTCGATGTGGGGCAGGCTGCGGACTGGAAGGCGATTTCCAAACGGGCGATGACTACGGGGGCGAGCGCTTGCTATATTGCCGATGTTAAAAAAGAATATGTTGAAGAATATATTTGGCCTGCTCTGAAAGCGGGCGCTGTTTATGAGGACAAGTATCTTCTGGGCACTTCGACGGCTAGACCGCTTATCGCTAAGGTGCTTGTCGATTACGCTAGAAAAGAAAAAGCGGACGCTATTGCTCACGGCGCTACGGGCAAGGGGAACGATCAGGTTAGGTTCGATCTCGGCATTATGGCTCTTGCTCCCGATATCGAAATTATCGCTCCGTGGAGGACTTGGAAGCTGAAAAGCAGGCAGGACGAGATGAGGTATCTTGCCCGAAGAAAAATTCCTGTTCCTATGAAGAAAAAAAATTCCTACAGTATGGACGATAATCTTTGGCACATTTCTCATGAGGGGCTGGAACTTGAAGACCCTGCGAATGAGCCGCAGTTAAGAAAAATGCTTACTATGATTGTTCCGCCTGAAAAAGCGCCTAACAAAGCTGAATATGTGGAAATTGAATTTGAAAAGGGTATTCCTATTTCTCTTAACGGCAGAAAAATGGAAGGGGTGCAGTTAATTAACGCTCTTAATAAAATCGGCGGCGCTAACGGGATTGGTATTGTAGACTTGGTGGAAAATCGGGTTGTCGGCATGAAGAGCCGAGGTGTGTACGAAACTCCGGGCGGCACTATTCTCTACTACGCTCATCAGGAGCTTGAACATCTTTGTCTTGACAGGCAGACTTATTCTTTTAAACAGCAGGTTTCTCTTAAATTAAGCGAACTTATTTACGGCGGTCTTTGGTTTACGCCGTTGCGGGAAGCGTTATGCGCTTTTATCGACAGCACTCAACAGACTGTTAGCGGCAAGGTAAGGGTTAAACTTTACAAGGGGTCGATAAACGCCGCAGGTGTTACATCACCCTACTCGCTTTACAACACGAGTCTTGCAAGTTTTACAACCGGCGAACTTTTTAATCACGCCGACGCCAAGGGGTTTATAAAACTCTATGGGCTTCCTGTGCTTGTGCGAGCGCTTATGGAGCAGGGGAAGAAAGAGGGGGCTAGAGCGTCGGGGGCGAAGGCTTCCGGATCGAAGGCGTCATCGGGTACTAAGGCTAAGAGCGGGGTGAGAAAAGGCTCTGCGGCGAAGAGGAAGAAATAAAATGAATACTGTTACTCTTTCTAAAGAATATCAATTAGTTTTCCCTGAAGAAATTCGAGAAACGATTGGTATGAAAGCAGGAACTTCTTTTGAGGTTATTTCTTATAATAATCGGATAGAATTAGTCCCTATTAATCCTATAAAAAACTTAAAAGGGATATTTAAGGGGATTGATACTAATATTATTCGGGATAATGATAGAATATGAATATTATCGACTCATCATTATGGCTAGAATATTTTGCAGACACTGAAGCAGGAAATGTTATCAGTGAAGGCAAGATGTATGCCTAAAAATTTTCTTTTGGGGCGCACTGTCGGTCACCTAAAGGTAACCTTACTTATTATTGAGAACTGCGGCATTTTTTTGTACTCTCAGCGTGCGGCATTGTTAATCCACACTGCTTACGCAGTGCTTTTTTTGGGCTGTGTCGGGAAAAAAAATCGCCGTGCCGACTTACGTCGTCACGTCAATTTCGTTTTTATAAAGCCACTTTCGCGGCATCCCAAAACCCCTCAAGTATTTTATTGGGCATACATCTTAATTGCACATATTAAGAAGAATATAAAATGGAAAAATGATTTCAATTGCCGTTACACCAACATTTAATCGTCTTAATTCCCCGATGAATACGCTATTTTGCCGTCATTTCCTACTGCGACAAACTTATTGTTGCCATAGGCAATTCCCCTGATAGGAGTGTTACTTCCAAATGTGGTGTCTACAACTGCCGTCCAATTTACGCAGTCTATTGAATACGCTATTTTTCCAATGTCAGTACTATTTCCTCCGCCTCCCACAGCGACAAATTTATTGTTGCCATAGGCAATACCTCTGATTGAATTTTGATCAGTACCAAACTTGGTGTCCGTAACTGCTGTCCATGTTGTACCGTTTGATGAATACGCCATTGTGCCGAGTTGTCCCCCAGCGACAAATTTATTATTGCACCATACAATACAGTTTATAAGGATAGAACCAAACTTGCTGTCCGCAACTGGTGTCCAGTTTATGCCATCTGGTGAATATGCCATAATTCCGTAAGATCCAGCAGCAACAAACTTGCCATTTTCCCATGTAATACAACTGATATTAGTAGTATCAAAGGGTGTACTCGCAACTTTCGTCCATGTTATTCCGCTGTCTGTAGAATACGCTATTTTGCCAATGCCACTATTGCCTCCTACGATGACAAATTTATTGTTGCCATAAGCGATACCTCTGATATTATTATCTGTATCACCGAACTTGCTATCTTCAACTGCCGTCCATGTTATTCCGTCTGGTGAATAAGCAATGCCAGCAGCATTATACCAGCCAGGACTACCCACTGCGACAAACTTGCCGTTGCCATAGGCGATTGCGTTGATGGAAGAATCTAATTTGCTGTCTGCTACGGCTGTCCAATTTATGCCGTCTGATGAATATGCTATTTTTTGAAAACCAACAGCGACGAATTTGTTGTTAGCATAGACGATTGCGTTGATAGTGGCTTTAGAGATTGTTCCAGTATAACTGGAAACGTCAAATGCGGTAGTTGTTACTGCTGTCCATGTCATTGTGCCGTTATCGCCGTTGCCTGTGCTACCGCTGTCTTTTGTATACGTTCCGTTTACACTGCTGTCCCATGTGTGGTTTGAAAGTACAAGCGTTGTCGCTGTTAGTGTAAAATTACCGCTTGCCGTTCCTAAACCAGTTGCGTTAAAGGTAATGGTCGAACCTGAAACAGAGAAAGTACCTGAATACGTTGTTGTTCCATTAACTTTATAAGTAAATGAACTTCCGCTAAAAACGATTGAACGATTACCGCTTGCGTTCCATGTTCCTGCAAATGAAGATATTGAAGGCGTGTTGTTGTTATTATTGTTGTTATTATTGTTGTTGTTGTCATCATCACCCTCACCGCAAGCAACAAAAGAAAATCCCATTACCGCTACAAGGGCGATAATGCCGAAAAGTTTGAAAATGTTTTTCATAAAATACTCTCCCTGTAATTTGGTTTATATAAAAAACCGTTCCTAAAACGGACGGCATTCTTCCGAGAATTGAAAATATTGTGTAAAAAAATTGATAATACGCTATTTGTACAGTTGCTATCGAATGGGGGGGGGGGGGGTATATATTAAAACACACGGACTGCGTGGAGATGTTTTGTTTAACATTGCGTTATTTTTGCTCACTGGTAATATTTTGCCATTTTTTGGGGAATTTGTCAAGAAAAAAAATACCCACTGCTCCACAGTTAAATCATTAGATATAGAATATTTTAGTAAAGGAGCAAAAACGAGAAAATAAATTTTCAGCGCTTATATATTTGTAAGAAATACACTACTTACAAAAAACGAGTTTTAGACGGTTAAGTCTACATTTTGCCCAAGATTGGGGTCGGCAGGTACGGTGTTATCAACCGGTTGCGGTTGCTGTTCCACTGTCTTTACCTGTACTGAGGCTTGTTCCTGCACGTTCACCTGACTCATGTCTACTGATTGTATATCCATATATGTAATATATCATGTTTTTGGGAAAATAGCTACAGGGATTGCCAAAATGCCCTTTACAATATAAAATGTAGTCATGGAAACATCTGTGGAAGAAAACCGTAAGCCTGAAAAAAGAAGCAAGGTACAGCGTTTTTTCCTTAATTTTGGGAAACTGACCCTTGATGCTGCAAAATTAAGTTTTGGAAGCCTTGTACTTGGAACTATCATTAAGGGAGATATTTCACAGTCAACCTTATTGGTTTCGGGAATAATCGCTTCAGGAATTGGAGCAATTGCCGGAATATTAATAATAACAATATGTGAGGAGAAGTAAAATGCAAACTTTATATGTTATTTGGGGTTTTATGGGACCTTTAATAGTGATGTGCATAATCGGCATGTTTTGGGTACATCACCTCAACAAAAAAGGACAATAACCTAAAACGGCGAAGTAATATGCAAACTATTATGGTTATTTACGGTTTTTTAGGTCCGCTAATTTTGGTAGGTATAATTGGTATTCTCTACTATGTAATTCATGAAAATAAAAAACATAAAGAGAAACATGTCGGTTAGAGACAGATGGAGAAACTTTGAAAACTAAGCGCAATCCAGTAACAAAAACGGCGAAGCCGCTGTGGGCAGGGCGGCTTGCGGAAGTTCCGCAGGCGGAGGCTTTTGCTTTTCAGGCGTCTATCAATGTTGACAGCCGACTTGTCTTTGACGACATTGCAGGGAGTAAAGCCCACGCCGCTATGCTGGGGAAACAGGGAATTATCACAAAGGACAGCGCAGGGAAAATTGTAAAAGAACTTAACGCTATTGCCGGCGAAATTAAAGCGGGCAAATTGACGATAGATACAACGCATGAGGATATTCATTCTTTTTTGGAAGCGGTTTTAACGGAGCGTCTCGGCGATACAGGCAAAATGGTTCACGCAGGACGAAGCAGAAACGATCAGGTGGCGGTCGCTTTCCGACTGTACCTAAAACGCACAGTGCCGCAGTTGCAAAATGAATTGGCTGCGCTTGTTAATGTTCTTCTTGATACGGCGTTGTCTCATGTAAACAGCATAATGCCCGGTTACACGCACCTTCAAAGGGCGCAGCCTGTAACGCTTGGACATCACCTAACGGCATGGTGCGCGGCGCTGGAAAGGGATTATTCCCGATTCAGCGACGC
>Ga0268262_10002632_pt1 | contig 20494 bp, 17 predicted proteins | sample TergutNc150P3_FD_190354 | JGI IMG/M metagenome (GOLD analysis project Ga0268262, IMG submission 190354) | Nasutitermes corniger P3 segment gut microbial community from laboratory colony in Florida, USA - Nc150 P3 (SPAdes) (version 2) | ecosystem: Host-associated > Arthropoda: Insects >... | reverse complement strand
ATTGATCAGCATTTCCTGTATAAGCGAGCTGCCACGTTCCGATATAACTTTTATCAGGCATAATATTTGGCTTGGGCGTTTTGCTTTCTTTGTCGCAAGAAAGGGTGAATGTTATGGCAAGCCCAAAGGCTGCCGTGAGTGCGAGTTTAGTGAATTGCTTTTTCATAATCATTTCTCCTTTTTTGTCTCAGCGATAGATGAAACGTGTTGTTGTTTGATTGATAATCTCTTTACATCCGTCATCAACGCAGAGACCTTTTATTTCTTTGATTGGAAATCCGTCATCGTCATATTCGTATTTGGATGCTGTGGTTTCGTTTCCGATATTTTCTCCATTGTACGCCTCTTCAACAACATTATTTTTGCTTGCGTATTTTGCGTATAGAGTAGGGTCATATAGATACTGGAAAAGCCATTTTGGAGTGTTGGAGTTGGTAAAGGGAGACTTCTTGTCGTCGTATTTAAAATTATGGACTTCATCGGAATACTCATATTTAATAATGTTGCCATCCTTATATTTATATTCCTCGACAATATATCCGTCTTTGTTTATGGTAAATGATGATTTTCCATTTACGGTTACCGTATTGCCGTTTATAGTAAAACTTGCAGAGTTTCCTTTGCTCCCGTCATAATGAAATTCTTCTACCCAAATGAAGTTACCGCTGTAAGTAATCTTTGTAGTAGTGGAAACTTCTTGCTTAGTTACATTATTGAAATAGTGATATCGGTACATTTCAACTAAGCGTTTTTGCTCGTCGTACTTATATTTCCTTCCTATATTACCGTCATCATCACGAGAAATACTTTCGAGTAGCTTCACGATAGCACTCCCTCCTATTTTTTTCAAAGATATCATACTATTAATATCTGTACACCCCCCGTCATTCTCTGCGGTGTAAATTTCTATAACTTTATATGTTACGGATACTTTATCGCCTTTTTTCACATTATCTTTATCCGACACTGACCCATTAAACGTTATTTGCTCGCCGCTGGGTAATTGAAAACTAGAATTGTCCATCCCCTCGAATTCCGTATTTTCCAAAAATACCGCTTCTATTGTTATGGGTGGGTCTTCTTTGCCGCACTTTTCCCCACCGCTTATCTGGCTTTCGCTGGCGGCGGTTTCTGTCTGGGCGGGGGCGGTTTGCGTTTCGCCGCGATAGGTGAAACGGGTTATTGTCCTCGTTGTGTTGTCTTCGTCAGTCGCTTCTTCCGTAAGTTTTGTTGGAAATCCGTCTCCGTCATATTCGTATTTATATACTCTCGTAATGTTATTATCTCCTTGGGTATTCATTTCAAGAACATTGTTTTTGCTTATGAAAGTGATATAACTATCCAATATACGTAACTCATATAAAAGCCATTTTGGACTATTGCAGTTGAAAAACGGCGATTTTTTATCATCGTATTTATCCATAACGTCAACACTAGGAAGTTCACCTTCATAGCTTCTTTTAATCAGGTTGCCATCCCGATATTCAAGTGTCAAAGCCCAGTCTTCGCCTTCTCTTTTGATAAAATATCCGTCTTTATCTATGGTAAATGAACTGCCATCTACGGTTACCGTATTGCCGTTTATTACATACTTTTGAGTGCCTACCGTAATCAAATTATCGGCATAAGTAATCGTATCATTGTCTATTTTGACAATGCGGTTTTGTTTGTCGTACTCAAACCTCTTTTGTACATTGCCGTTCTCATCGGTGATGCTTTCAAGCAGCTTTACATCGCCGCCCCCCTTGCCGCAAGCGTTGAATGTGAATGTTATGGCAAGCCCTAGGACTGCCGTGAGTGCTAGCTTTGTTAGTTTGCTGGTCATTATGTTACCTCTGTTTTGTGGGTGAAAATTGAAATTGTTCGCAGGCAAAAGGCGTATGCAATACGCCCCTACATTCGGGGGGGGCAAGCGTTATAGGTCATACCAACTGTGCCCCCGTTGACGGAATGCGAAAAGAAAACTTCGTTTGCTCATTGTTATTTGCGATAATAAAATCACTTTGTGAAATAATATCCATTCCTATAAGTAAATCAAAATTTGCCATATCCATACATTCCAATACTTGAATATCTATTTCCAAATCATTTAACGTAACGCAAACTGCATAGACATTTACTTTTGCCTCACCCGTAACGCCAATCATTGTCATTTCATCTATAGGTACTAGCTTCAATTTTTCAGATATCTTTTTTGTAATAACAGACTTCATAGCTCCAGTATCCCACAAAGCCAAAGCCTCGCAAGTATCATATTCCATACTTGATACTTTGACACTAGTAGTTATTCGGTTTGTTATTTGCCTATATTGTTGTGTAATATTCATAATTAAAAAGCGAACTGAGGACCTATGGTAAATGTGTAATTTTCTTTTCCCGGACCGCATTTATGAACCATAAATGTCCCAAGTTGATAGGTTTTTGTGCCTGCTCTGTAAGCCTCTCGCAATGTGGCATAATCGCCAAACACCTCTTTGTTATGAATAACCAAAAACCTACCGTTATACTTTTTCACAAGTTCGGTTTGATTATTGACATAAAATTCAAATTCACGGTCTAGCATAGCATAAATATAGAAAATTTGTTTTTTATTTTCTCAACCATACTCTTTATCGTAGCCTCCTCCGATACATAAACCTCCATTCCATACGCTCTTGCCGCCGCCGCCGTTTTCTCTCCTATGCCCACTCTGGAATATTCTAGCGAAATATTGAACAATGAGAGAAATTTTCCCATAAAACCATTGGACGAGAACACCATAGCAAGTGAAATACCTGCTACAGCAGTGGGAATGGCAAAAGGCAAATCTATGCAGGCATCAACTATTTTCTTCCCAAAAAAGTTATGCCTTGCCAAAATCCATGCGATAATAAAACCGAATACAAAATTCAGCAGTGCGGCAGCTATAGCCGAGAAAAATGAAACCTTGAATGCAGCAATAACCCGTTCATCCGAAATAATTTTGAAATATTCCGCTGTCGGAATTTTCGCCGCATAAATGATAAGAGCAGATATGGGTATGAGTATAAGAAAGGACATATAGCTTAAACTTAGCCCTAAACTTAACCCAAACCCTGGGATTTTTCCTCTGCCACTTTTCGTTTTCACCAAAAACCTCATTTCTTTTTCAATTCTGCCATTATCTGGTCAAATATACCGTTATCGGCAAAATGCAATTTATGCGCTGCCTTCCACCCCCCGAAATCCTTATCTATTGTCACCAATTTAAGATTTACAAAGAGTGGAAATTCTTTGGCTATTGCCGGATTAGAAGGACGGTAATAATGCTTTCCTATAAGCCGTTGCGCAGCATCTGAATATAAGTATTCCAAATAGGCAATGGCCTCGGTTTTTGTACCGCGCTTATTCACTATGCCGTCAACATAAGTAACAGAGGGTTCCGCTAGTATGCTGAGGCTCGGAGTAACTATCTCAAATTTGCCCTCGCCAACCTCCTTGTTCATCAAAAATGCCTCGTTCTCCCATGCCAGCAACACATCGCCCAAGCCGCGCTGCACAAAGGTATTAGTGGAACCACGTGCTCCCGGATCCAAAACAGACACATTGCCAAATATCTTCTTTACAAAATCGCGAGCTTTATCTTCGCTACCGTATTTGGCACGTGCATAAGCCTAGGCTGCCAAGTAATTCCAACGCGCTCCACCGGAGGTTTTGGGGTCTGGGGTTATTATGTTAATGCCCGGTTTCACAAGGTCGTCCCAGTCTTTTATGCCCTTTGGATTGCCTTTGCGAACAAGAAAAACAATGGTAGAAGTATAAGGCGAGCTATTTTGCTGAAAACGTGTTATCCAATTCTCGGCTATAAGACCAGGCCGCTTTGTGCCTATCTCATCTATATCATAAGCCATAGCGAGGGTCACAACATCGGCTTGATTCCCCTCAATAACACTTCTAGCCTGCCCACCAGAACCCCCGTGAGACTGGTTCACAGTTACCTCAACTCCGGTTTTTCCCTTGTAATACTCGGTAAAAACCTTGTTGTAGTCCTGATACAGTTCCCTAGTAGGGTCGTAAGAAACATTGAGGAGCGTTACTTTTTTCTGCGCATAAGCAGAAGAAACTAGAACGAACACCAATAACAGGGCTGTTAACTTTATTAACAATGCCGTTAACTTCACTTTATCCATTTGTTACCTCCCATGGATTGATATGTTTAATATAAATTAAACATATATGTTTACTATGTTATAAATATAGAAACTTTTTAACCTTTTGTCAAGGGTATTTTTACAATTTTATATTATTTTATGGGTTAAATTCCCCAACAACTCTCTCCGACTCCTTCAATGCCGCTTCTATCTTCTCTGGATTTTTTGTTCCGGCTTGAGCTAAATTTGGTCTGCCGCCACCTTTGCCGCCTGCAATCTCTGCTAATTTTTTAACTATATCGCCCGCACTTATTTTTTTCTTAACCAATTCCGCATGAACAATCACAGCTATTGTACCGGAGCCGCTTTGAATATTTGCCACAACCGCTATGCCTTGCGAAGGCATTGTTTTTTGCGCACCTTCCAAAAGCGCATTGAATTCGCTGGGTTCCATGCTCACTTTTGAAACCCAAAGCGGAATGTTTTTTAATTGAATTGGATTTTTAAACAAATCCGCACTCTGGCTCTCCGCGATTTTTGCCCGCAAATCTGCCGCAAGTTTTTCGCTCGCTTTTAATTGCTCACTTAGCAAAGATACACGCTCTAAAATATTCTCCGTTTTTGCATTGAACTGCCTCTTTAGCGAAGATACTATAGCCGCATCTTCCCTAAAGCTGTCCAATGCGCCGAATGCTGTTGTTGCTTCAATTCTGCGAACCCCTGCGCTCACACTACCCTCACTCAAAATACGCAACACCCCTATTTCGCCAGTGTTTTTTGCATGCAAGCCCCCGCAAAACTCCTTGGAAAAACTCTCCATAGAAACAACCCTAACCTCTGCCCCATATTTTTCACCAAAAAGTGCCATAGCCCCACTCTCTTTTGCTTTTTCCACAGACATCACCTCGGTATTTATGGGCAGGCACATTTGAATTTTCTCATTCACCAGATTTTCTATTGTCTTTATTTGCTCTGGAGTTAGAGCAGAAAAGGCGGTAAAGTCAAAACGCAAACTTTCGGGTGCCACTCTTGAACCCTGCTGGGTAACATGCTCGCCCACCACCTGCCGAAGAGCAGCTTGGAGCAAATGTGTAGCCGAATGGTTTTTGCGCGTTGCAGCTCTTTCTTCTAAATTTACACTTGCGGTATATTCCAGTCCATTTACTTCTCCGCTCAAAAGCTTTGCTCGGTGAATCCAAATATCATTCACTTTTAAAGTATCAAAAACTTTAAGTGTTGCACCAGAATTTTCAAGAGTTCCTCTTTCTCCTATTTCGCCGCCCATTTCAGCATAAAATGGTGTGCGGTCTAAAACTATTGAATAGGAACCTTTCTCTTCTTTATAGCGCAAAATTTTCACCTGTGCTGTGCTTGCCTCATATCCCAAAAATTCGGTTGAACCTTCCCCAAAAATAACCCAGCCTTCGGAACCTATAGCAGAAAGTCCCTGTTTTTGCGCAGCCCTAGCACGTTCTTTTTGTTTTTCCATTTCCGCTTCAAAACCCGCCTCATCTATTTGCAAATTTTTTTCCTCTGCCAAAATACGTGTTAAGTCTGGAGGGAATCCGTAGGTATCGTAGAGCAAAAATACTTGGGCACCCGGAATTAGTTTAGAATTGAGTTCGTGGGTTATTTTCTCAAATCTTTCTAAACCATCGTCTAGAGTTCTTATAAATCTCTCTTCTTCGGAGCGGATAACCTCTGTCACAAAATCTACGCGTTCGCGGATTTCTGGGAAGGCTTCGCCCATTGTTTGAACCAGTGTTTGTACAAGGCGGCAAATGAAAGGTTCTTTTTGGTTCAGCAAGCGAGCGTAGCGGCTGGCTCTGCGCAAAATTCTACGCAGCACATAGCCTCGCCCATCATTGCTTGGGAGTGCGCCATCTGCTATTGCAAAACTGAGTGAGCGAAGATGGTCTGCAACAACCCTATGCGGCATTCCGCTTTGGTCTGCATTATATGGTACACCAGAAAGCTCGGCTATTTTATTTATGATTGGAGAAAACACATCGGTTTCGTAGTTGGAATCCTTGCCTTGCAAAATTGCACATACTCGCTCAAATCCCATTCCTGTATCAACATTTTTGTTTTTCAACGGAAGCAACTCGCCGCTTTTTATGCGTTCAAACTGCATAAAAACATTATTCCAAATTTCAATATAGCGGGCATTCGTTCCGTTCACACCTTGCACAGGGTCTGCAAAAGTAGCCTCTTGGGTTGCAAGGTCTCCTTTGTCGTAGTGTATTTCGGAGCAAGGCCCGCAAGGACCTGTATCTCCCATTTCCCAAAAATTTGATTTTTCCCCAAACCGCATTATGCGAGCATCGGGCAAGCCGCTTACCTTCTTCCAAATTTGCCAAGCCTCATCATCGTCTTGATAAACGGTTACAAATAATCTCTCTTTTGGGATTTTCCAAACCTCAGTCAAAAGTTCCCAAGCCCATTCAATGGCTTCTTTTTTATAATAGTCCCCAAAGCTCCAGTTTCCGAGCATTTCAAAAAACGTGTGGTGATAAGTATCACGCCCCACTTCATCTAAATCGTTATGCTTTCCAGAAACACGAATGCACTTTTGCGAATTTGCCACCCTTTTGTAGTTATTGGGATTGTCTCCCAAAAAGCAGGCTTTAAACTGGTTCATGCCAGCATTTATGAACATAAGTGTAGGGTCGTCTTGAGGAACCACAGGCGAAGAGCGAACAAAGAGATGCTCTTTGCTTTCAAAGAATTTTATAAAAGATGTGCGAATTTCCGCAGATGTTTTTGGTGTGTTGGACATGGTTGTAAAGTAGAAAAATACAAAATGCCGTCCCATGGTATTGTTGGAGGAAGCTACCTACCCAATTTTGTATATTCCATAAGAGGATATAATGAATTTGTGGACCATTCAGAATGAAATAGACTTTTTTAGGAAATCACTTGACGGATTTTCCTCCAAGGAAGATATTTTTTATAAATTAGATTCAAAATATTATGCATATATCCCTAAAGGTATGAATGCAAAAGGTGCAACGCTTCAATCACGAAATTCATTAATTGGGAGATTTACCGAAAAATGGGCTAAAGATTTATTTGAACCTATTGCTAAAAAAGCTGGATTATTCGCGTTAAATGGAGTAGTTTGTGATAGTTTGGGACTTAGTAATAAATCACGTGCTGATCTTGCATTTTGTACTACAAACGAACTAACTCAAAAAGCTGAAAATATTAAACTCTTATTCGAAATAAAAATGAGTATTGTATCAAATTATGAATATGTCTCAAAAGAAGAAATAAAATATATAGGCGACTATAAATCTCATCACGGAAAGCCATCTCTTTTACGTTCAGACTCTATGTTAAAGGCTATTGGGAAATCTATAAATATTAGAGTTTCTGGTAGCGAGGGTATTAAAATACCTATTATCATTTTAGGAAATAGTCCAATAACTGAAAACTATACTCATAAAGCAGATGTTTTAAAGAATTCTGGGATTATTCAGGGATTTTGGTCTATAAATCCTAAACCAACAGAATCGGATTTTATTAAAAAAACTGATAAATTAGGGTTCCAAACAATAAGCGACTATAGCTCTTTAACACGGCTTACCAATGAATTATTGGATTTAAAATTAAATTTCTTCTCCTCAATGATTTCAAAACCCGAATTAGGTAAATTTATTAGAATTGCAAATCAAGAAAAATCAGATGAAGAGAAAGCTGAAAAATTTCTAAAATTGCTGAGGGATAAATAATGAATATTCAAAGAGAAGGTACAAAAACAAGTTCATTCGGAACAAACGGAAGAGTAAATCATGATTCCTCAAAATTTTATGATTCAAAACTATATAAGGAATTAAATACTTCTATTGAAGTTTCTAATGAAGTTTCTAATGAAGTGAATCCTTTTCCTAGTAAATATCTTAATAAAATAATATTAAGTTCTTGTATTAGCATGAAAGAAATACCTGATAACTCTTTGCATTTAATGATAACATCACCACCCTATAATGTTTCAAAAGAATATGATGATGATTTATCTCTAAAAGAATATTTAGATATATTAAGAAATGCATTTTCCGAAACATACCGAGTTTTAGTAAATGGTGGCCGAGCTTGCATAAATGTTGCAAATCTTGGTCGCAAACCATATATTCCGCTTTCGGATTATATTTCAAATATGATGATAGAAATAGGATTTAATATGCGCGGAGAGATAATCTGGAATAAAGCTGCAAGCGCAAGCCCTTCAACGGCATGGGGAAGTTGGCAAAGTGCTGCAAACCCAATATTACGCGATGTACACGAATATATTTTAATTTTTTCAAAAGGTTCCTATCGAAGGGAACGAACAGAAAATGAAATGTCCGAAAAAAATAATACCATAACAAAAGAACAATTTATGGAATGGACAAAATCAATATGGACTATGAATGCCGAAAGTGCAAAGAGAATAGGACATCCAGCACCATTTCCTGAAGAATTGCCAAATAGACTAATCCAATTGTACTCATTTACAAATGACATTATCCTAGACCCTTTTATGGGTAGTGGAACAACTGCCATAGCTGCAATAAAAACAAGAAGAAACTATGTAGGTTATGATATTAGTGAAGAATATATCAAATTAGCAAACAAGCGAATTAAATTAATCACTCAAGAATCAATTTCTCTTTTCGAACCTAATGGAATACGAAAAGTAATATCTACTTTTTAATGTAGCTTTACCCCCATGCCCATAACCACCCACAAAACCGGCAAACAACAGCTCGGTCAATTCTACACAAAAAACACCACTTACATATTGCAAGGTTTTGCTAAATTTGCCAAAAACAAAAACATAACAGACCCCTTTGCCGGAGCGGGAGATTTATTGAAATGGGCTAAAAACTGCGAGGCAAACTCCATTATTGGCTACGATATAGACAAAACAAAAACGGATGATGAATTGATTTTTTTGCGAGATAGTTTGCAAAACCCACAAGCATACAAATTTGTTCTAACAAACCCGCCCTATCTCTACCAAAATAAAATGAAAAACAAAAGTTTGCTCGCAAACAGCAAACACACCGACCTTTACCAGCTCTCTCTTGAAAAAATTATGAACAGCGAAGAGGGAATAGCAATAGTTCCTGTAAATTTTCTTTGTGCAGAAAATTCAAAATATATAAGAGAATTATTTTTGGCAAAATTTGAAATAAAAAAAGCGAACTATTTTTCCGAACAGGTTTTTGAAGACACAACATATAACGTAATCGCTTTTTATTATAAAAAAAAGAAAAAGGAAGCAAATAAAATGGCAATAGATTTTAACATCTATCCTCAAAACAAATGCTCAAAAATAATTTTAGAGCAAAAATACAACTGGCAAATAGGCGGTGAATTTTTAGCAAAAATAAATACTTGTCCCAATAAACTTCGCATTCGCCGTTTAGAAGAAAAAGATTTGCAACCTGGGAATTATACCATTAAAGCCGCATACAATAATTTAAACCAAATTCGAAAATTTCATGTTAGCCGTGAATTTTTATCAAAAATCAAAAAGAACATAGTGCTCCTAAAAGCCATAGATTCCGGTTCAGAACAGGGGAAAATTTGTTTGGAAGATATTAGAAAATATAATTTAGACGCTCTGATAAGCATAAAAACTTCAAGGCATCAAATTCAACTGCTATTCCCAGAAACGGTTAGCATACAAGAGCAGGAAAAAATTATTGAATTATTCAACAGAAAAATGGAAGAGATGAGAAATCGCTACCATTCTCTGTTTATGACAAATTATAGGGATAAAGGGAGGAAGAGAATTTCGTTTTGGTTTGCTTATAACTTGGTTAGTTATTTATATTCTACATCTTCCCAAATCTCCGCCTCAAATAAGCAGCCAGCAAATTTATGCACAAAACCAAAGTGATTAACACAAGTGCTGTGCCATAAGCCATTGGACGGGTTGCTTCCAAATTTGTGCCGCTGGTTGATATAACATAAAGATGATATGGGAGTGCCATAACTTGGTCAAAAATACTTGTTGGGAGTTTTGGCAAAAAGTAAGCAGCCACTGTAAATAAAATGGGTGCAGTTTCTCCCGAAACTCTCCCTACTGCCAGTATTAAACCTGTTAAAATATTTGGAAATGCCGTTGGCAACACAACTCGCCTAATGGTTTGCAACTTATTTGCACCCAAAGCATAGCTCCCTGTGCGGAACGAATCTGGCACCATTTTGAGTGCCTCTTCTGTTGTACGAATCACCAAAGGCAACACCAAAAGCCCAAGTGTGAACGAACCTGCGATAATGGAATCTCCCCATTTCATCGCATTCACAAACAGAGCCATTCCAAATAATCCAAAAATAACAGAAGGAACACCGCCCAAATTATTTGTCATTGTGCGAATAAATTTTGCAACCTTACCGTTTATGGTATATTCGTTCAAATATATGGCAGACATAACCCCAATGGGAAAAGCCACCAACATACTGCCCGCTATAAGGCAGCAAGTTCCAACAATGGCTGGAAAAATACCGCCCTTGGTCATGCCTTCTTTAGGCTCAGAAAAAAGGAATTCAAAATTAATTGCGCCAATACCGTTGTAAATTATAAAACCTAAAATCCATAGCAAAATTCCAACCACCAATATTCCCAAAATACGGAAAATCCAAAATGCTATGTTTTGAGTGAGTTTTTTGTTCATTTACACCCCCTTGCCCGGATCACGCTTGGAAATAAGTTCAGATGCTATGCTCATAACAAGGGTTATCATAAATAAAATACAACCCAGCATAAACAGAGCTTGATAGTGCGCTCCCCCCACCGGCGCTTCGCCGAGTTCGGCGGCTATGGCTGCCGGAATTGTGCGAATTGGTGCAAACAGAGATGTTGGTATAACAGCAGCATTTCCAGTTACCATAAGCACTGCCATAGTTTCTCCAACTGCCCTGCCAATACCCAAAATCACCGCCGCAGAAATTCCCGAAGAAGCATAAGGGATAATCACCCTATATATAGTTTGCCAATGAGTGGCACCCAGAGCTAGGCTTGCCTCGCGCATTGCGCTCGGCGTGCTTCGCATGGCATCTTCTGCCACCGTTATAATGGTGGGGAGTGCCATAATGGCTAGCACCAAACTGCCGGTAAATGCGGTTTCGCCAACTGGCAAATTAAAGGCTTTTTGCACAAGAGGAACCAAAACCACCAAACCAAAAAAACCATAAACAACAGAGGGTATTCCAGCTAACAACTCAACGGCTGGTTTTAAAATTTTTCGTGTTCCATCATTAGCCAACTCGGAGAGATAAACGGCAACACCAAGACCAAGAGGAAGGGCAATTAAAATTGCAATTAGGCTAACCCACAGCGTTCCAAGCACCAAAGGCAACACACCAAACTGCGGAGATGGTACAGATGTTGGAATCCATTCTTTACCGCCAAAAAAATCTAGCCCACCTATTTTCTCATCTGTGAGTGCCTTCACTTGGGGCATGGAAGAAGGCATATATTGTTTTGGTATAAAAGCTATTATTCCGGGTGAAGAAGATATAACCTCTCCCAATTTTTCTGGTAATTTTTTGTAATCTTCTCCAAATTCTTCTTCTGAATAACGGCTAAAAATTTCATTGAATCTAAATATCTCAATTGCCAAATCTTCGCCACCGAGTTTATTCCAATTTTCTATTTCACCATCAAAAATCAATTTTATTTCTCTGGAATTCAAATAATCAATTTTGTTAGAGGCATTAACACATAAAACATGCCCTCTTTCAACAACAGGGTTATTGAAAAGCCCAAAACCTTCTTTAAACAAAAAAACCACCATCAACAAAATGATGATAGTGGTAACCGCGCCGCTAAGCCTCAGTATATTCTCTACGATTTTCTCAATAAACCGTCTCATATTTATTTGCTAATTGGAATAAATCCAATATCCTTCACAATTTTTTGCCCAGCCGCCGAAAGTACATAGTCAACAAAAGCTTTCACCGTGCCTTCGGATTTTTCTACATAGTAGTATATAAGCGGACGCACAATGGGATAAGTCTCGTCCATAGCTGTTTTCACAGAAGGTGCTGTGTAGGTTTTTCCTTCATCAAAAGAAACCTGAACTGCTTTTACTTTATTGTCTAAATAAGCTAGACCAATATAGCCAATGGCACCTTTTGTTTGACTTATGGATTGAACTATTGCACCTGTAGCAGGCATACTCATTATTCCATTCACATAGTTTTTGTTTTTCAAAACATGCTCTTTAAAGAACTCATAAGTTCCAGAAGATGTTTCGCGGGAATAAGGAATTATTTTCATATCTGGACCGCCCAACTCTTTCCAATTGGTGGTTTTACCTGTGAAAATATCTTCCATTTGCTGGCGTGTTAGCTTGCTAACTGGGTTTGAAGGATGTACAATAACTGCAAGTGCATCATAAGCTATGATTTTTTCAACTACTTTATCCCCTTTCTCCTGAAGTTTTTGTTTTTCTTCAAATTTTATTTTTCGTGAAGACTGGGCAATATCAGTGGTACCTTCTAGTAATGCGGAAATGCCAACGCCACTGCCCCCTCCTGTCACTGTGACGTTAGCATTTTTATTTGCTTTTGTGAAACTCTCCGCCTCCTGTTGCGAAAGCGGAAGCACAGTGTCTGAGCCTTTAACTTTCTGTGCATAAAGCGCAGAAAAGGCTACCAATACGGTCAGCGTAGTGAGCAAGATTTTTTTCATACTCTAATCTCCTGTTGTTTAAACACTATAAATTTAAATTTTCAAGGTTACGAAGGGGATGAGTTAGTATTAAGATTCTGTTAAGATCTGGCTCAGACAGTTTTTTTCAGCGAAAACAAAAATTCCAACCCAGTATTCTCGCCACCTGTGCGCACAGTTATGGTGCCACCGTGGAAAAGAACCGCGTTTTTCACAATAGAAAGCCCAAGCCCTGAACCTCCTGTATCACGGGAACGGCCCTCTTCCACCCTATAAAAACGCTCAAATAAACGCTCCAAAATAACATTTTCCCCAACACCCTTTCCTGTATCAGAAAACACAAAATAAACCTTTCCATCATTTAAATCTGGCAGAGTTCTTATATTGATGCTAACATTTTCGCCCGCGTGGCGTATAACATTATCGGTTAAATTCCTGAAAATTGAATATAGCAGGCTCTCATTTCCAAATATACATAAATTTTCTGGAATATTTGCATTGAATTGAATATTTTTTTCTTCAAGAGCTTTGTCCGAGGAGGTTTTTATATTTTGTAGCAACTCATTTATATTCACTTTACTCTTTTTAAGACTCTCTGCATGTTCGTCCATTTTGGTTAAAAGGCTCATATCGGCAATAAGTTCAGATAATATTTGAGTTTGGTTATATGTACGTTTTAAGTATTCCTGTTTTCTTTCCTCTTCAAGATTATTGCTCAAAATTATCTCTAAAAAACCACGTATGCTTGTTACAGGTGTTCGCAACTCATGCGCTATATTTCCGGTCATCTCTTGTTTTAAACGCCTGGTTTTTTCGCGACTGGTTATATCTATTAAAATAATTTCAAAACTTTTATCTGCAAAAGTATTTACAAACAAAGAAAATTCGTTACCTTGCCTGCTAACACGAGTTTCAAAACAGCCCTCATTAGCACGTCCATTCAAAAAATTCACCACCGGAATAAACACATCATCTCGGAGCATTTCGCGCTCTATGTTCATTGAATCATAAGCTATCATATTAAAATATTGCAAAAAAAGTCCGTTGTGAAAATCAACCGTACGGTCTGGTTTAAAAAAACATATACCCTCAGCAGAAACCTGAGTGTGCATCAAAAGTTTTTCTTTTTCCTGAGCTATTCGCCACTCATCATCTTTTATTCTATGAATAATTTTTGCATGTCGGTTTTTAATATCTCCAAGTTCATCTCTCAATTCTTTTAATTGCTTGGAATTATAGAAATAGCGAACAAGAAGCCCCGCAAAAGCGAAAGTTATTGCAGACAATACGGAAAGAAAAGGACCATAATTTTCAAAATTCATTAAACTTATACCCAAATCCGGCACGGCTGGATATCAGTGAACCTTTTGCGCCAAGCTTTTTGCGCAAGCGAGTTATATGCACATCAACCGTCCTCTCTGTGATGTAAATAGTATCTTTCCAAACTTGGCTAATAATATTTTGGCGAGAATATACCCGCGTTGGATTTTGCGCAAGAAGTGCGAGAATTTCAAATTCCGTTTTTGTTAAAGGAAGAACTTCATCTTTTATTTTCGCTTCTTTTGATTGAAAATTTATTTGCAAATCATCAATAACTATTGAAGTTTGCTCTGTGTCTTTGGCATTTTCTGCTTGCCGTTTTAAAACAGCTTTAACTCTGGCAGAAACTTCTTTTAGCGAAAATGGTTTTGAAATATAATCGTCTGCGCCAACTGAAAATCCGGTGAGCATATCATTTTCGGTATCTTTTGCAGTTAAAAATATAATGTTTATATTATTGCCATCTTTGCGCAATCTCTCTGCCATTTGATAACCAGACATACCACCCATCATAACATCCAATAAAATTAAGCAATGCTCCGAAGATAACTTTTTAAGAGCTTCTTCGGCAGAATGTACGGTATCTACTTCATAGCCTTCGTGTTTTAGGTTGAAGGATAATATTTCGCAAATATCACGGTCATCATCCACAACCAAAATTTTCTTTTTTTGAACTAATGCCATTAGGTAAATTTAGTAAATACCATTCCATACCTATTTAAACGCATAATTGAGTCCAAGTTCAATGCGATTCAATTTGCCATCTTTAACCTTATCTCCTGCTGCTGTATCAAAATATCCCGTGTTGATATTGGTATATTCCAAACCGAGCCACAGAGTTTCTGCAACATTATATTTCAGGTTTCCAAATATGGCAAGGTTGCTCTCTCTTGTTCCCGGCCCTGCATTTCTATCTTCGTCAATAGCTTCTACACCTGCACCACCAGCAATAGAAATATCTCCAAGTTTAAGTTCAAGTGCGCCCCAGCCACCAATTGACTGAACACCTTTACCTTTGCCCCATCCAATATTTGTTCCGGCTGTATAGCTGTTTGAATTGGTTAAACCTATGGAGCCGCTATTATATCTGTTAAGCTCTTGACCAAAAAATGCTTCTCCAGATAATTTTAAAATACTAACCACAGGCACGCTCAAGCTCGCTACACCAGACCAAGAAGTTGGATAACCATGAGATGCGGTATCTTTAGCATTCACTTCGGCTTCGGTATTTCCTGCTGTTTCGTTAAAAGCATAATGACCGCTTAAAACTATTTGCACATTTTGTTTTTCACCTGCCCAAGCTGCAGGTATTTTTGCTCCCAAAGAACCTTGGAAAGCTGGAGCCACCGCATTTAAATCTGTTCTTGTGCGGTCGTTGGTCACAGCAGCAATTATCTCAACAGGACCAACAGCCTCTGTGAATCTTATTTGTGGCCTGCGAGTGCCAAGAGAACCAGAACCTTCAAGCCCAGCCTGATTTATGGTTGGCGCACCCAAAGGAGCAATAACATCACTGCTTTGTCCCATCAAAATAGTTAAGCCCAAATCTTTGAACTTTATTTGCCCATAAGAATGTCTTATGCGAAAAGCTCCATTGTTTTGACGATTTGGATTTCCATTGTTAAAATCAGTTTCAAGTTTGCCGCTCACCTCTGGCTTACCCTCTGTTTGAGGTCCAGAAAAATTAAAGCCCAATCTTGTTGAATTCGGATTCATCCAAAAATGTGCATCTGCTTTATCTGCCGCTGAATTAGCCCAACGCGAATAATGGTCGCCCTGAGTTTCGCTTGCACCATCTTCATAAACGGCGTTGAGTTGTAAATATCCATATAAGGAAACTTTTGTTCCACCCACATTAACAACAGGAATATCCTCTGCACCCGCAACTGACATTCCAATCAACAAAAGGGCTAAAGATAACTTTGCCTTGTTCATAAATAACTCCCTAGTTAAATTTAATCAAGTACAAATTAGAATCAGGGTGTTAAAATTGTATTAAGCAGTTGTGAAATAATGGTTAAATAAACCTCAACATCCTGCTCTTCTCGCTTATCTCTGGCAATGAATCAATTTTTGCCAGGGCGGCTTCAACGTTGCTCTCTTTTGCTTTTTCTGTTGTTACAACTATATCAACTTTTTCTCTGTTCTTGGTGTTTTTTTGCAAAATAGATTCTATGGATATTTGGTTTTCTCCAAGAATTCCTGTGATTTTTGAGAGAACACCGTAGTTATCTTTTGTAACAAAACGGAAATAGTAACGGGTGGAGGTTTCTCCAATGGGAACAAGGACGGCGGAATTTTCTTTTTGAAACCAACCCATAGGTAAAGGCTCTATATGCCCTGTTTCTGTTGAACGAGCTAGGGATACAAGGTCTGCCACAACCGCACTTGCGGTTGGCAACTTGCCTGCACCCGCACCTGTTTGCAGAGTTGGCCCAAGATTATCACATTGCAAATAAACCGCATTCAACACATATTTAACGCCTGCAAGCAAATGCTCATTAGGAACAATACAAGGATGAACACGCACATCAACACTATCGCCAATCCTGTTGTACAAGCCCAGCAGCCTAACAACACCACCAAGCTCATCCACAAATTTAATATCCTGAGCCGTTATGCCGCTTATTCCGGTTATATGAATTTTCTCAAAATCCACAAAACGCCCACTGCACAAGCTCGCTAATATCGCTGTTTTATGGGCGGCATCAATGCCATCTATATCAAAAGAGGGATTTGCCTCTGCAAAGCCCAGTTTTTGTGCATCTTTTAAAACTTCTTCAAAAGAAAGACCTTCGGCTGCCATTCTTGTTAAAATATAATTACAAGTTCCATTTATTATGCAGCTCAGGGAATTTATTTTGTTGCCCACCAAAGCCTCTTGCAAAGTGCGGATAATGGGAATGCCACCACCCACAGCAGCCTCAAAAAGAACATGGCATCTTTTTTGACCCGCCTTTGGAAAAATTTCGCTACCATGTTTTGCGAGCAATGCCTTATTTGCGGTTACAACATTTTTCCCATGCTCAATCGCTTTGGTAATCCATTTAAAGGGTAACTCATAGCCGCCTGCAAGTTCGCAAATAACGGATATGGAATCATCTTCTAAAAGTTCATTTGCATCTGTAAAGCCTTTGTAGCCTTTGGCTTTAAAAGGGGCAAGTTCCTCTTCGGTTTTTGCCGCAATTCCAGCAATTTCCAAAAGAATTCCCAATTTTGCATGAAATTCATTTCTTTTTTGCTCTATAATTTCAATAACACCACTGCCAACAGTGCCAACTCCTATTATTCCTATACGCAAGTTATTAATCCTCTTCCTCTACTTCTGCTTTCTTGTCTTTAACTAGCCTACCGCCACCGCCAGATTTTGTGTTGCCGTAATAAGCATCTAGCCAACTGTTCTTTTCTTCTTTAACAGGTTCTAATTCGGCTTTTTTGGCGGCTTCTTCTTCTCGTTTTTGGCGAAGGGCTGCACGGTCTTCTAATTTGCTGGGGTCAATAACCACCTTTTCGTCTGAGGATATGTAGCGCTCATTGGATTCGTCTAGAATATCTTTGAGACCCACCAAACGCCCGCTTCTGTCTAAGCTGAGGTCCATATTTTTGATGGTGCTAAGGCGAATGCGGTTCACGGCATCTTTGTATTCTTGCAACACATTGACACCATCCATCATTTCTGACCTCTCCGACAGAGAAACATTTTCCATAGCTTCTTTCCAAAAGCCGGCTTGCGCCCTTTGAACAAAAGTTATCATAACATCATTAGTTTTTTCCGGGTCTGCACTGTACCTGCCGCCCGAAGACTTGCCGCCTGCACAAGCCAAAACCAAAAAAATGGCAAAAATCATCAATATTCGGAACATATTCTTATCCTCTGATGGTACTGGTTATTGATAATATAGAAAAATTTTCCAAACAAAACCAATAATGCCAATATAAAACAAAAGCCCCCTTAGCGGGAGCACTAAGGGAGGCAGGGGAGAAGTATCTATCTATCGTTCAGGTTTAATCTGCTGATTCTGTTGCTCTGCATTCAAAGGCATCTTCGTTCCATGAGAAACCTGCACCTAAATCTTCACAACCGTCTTTGTCGCAGAAGGCTAGGTTGGATTCTGAACAAATAAGGTCTGTGCTTGTGTATGTGCACCTTACTGTATATGGATCGGTTGACTTTTTATCTATGTTGGGCAGCCAACCACCTGTGCATACAGCGGGTTTTAAGTCTGAGTAGCAGTATTCACCTTTCCATGAACCTTCGTTTACTTTATCTGTGCCGCATAGGAAATCTGTCCATTCAGTTCCTTTGGAGGTTTCTTCGGTCCAGCGGCAGTAGCCTGCGCCAAAGCTGGATTCATTGGGACCAATTCCATTATCGCAAACACCAGTCAACACCTTATCAGCAGTTACAGAGGTTGCATTTTCATAACCGCAATATTCACTTTTCCATGAACCGTTATTGGGTGTACCATCTTCACCACAGAATTCAGAAGTGTATTCTGTTATGCCATCTTTATCGGATTTGCAATATCCACCGCCAAATTTCTCGGCATTGGGACCTTGGTCATCAGTGCAACCACCAGTTTGTCTGGAAGTTTTTTCTGCTGTTTCTGTGGCATATCCGCAATATTCGCCTTTCCATGAGCCTATATTGACTTTATCACCATTTTCACAAGCTTCTGTTGTCAAAACTGTTGAGGAGTCTTTGCCATCACTGCTTATACGAGCACGGCAATATTCATCAGGATTCCAAGAGTTTTGGCTTGGTCCATTGCCATCACCGCAAAGACCCTGATTATATACCCTATCTGCACTGGTAGAATTCTTATTTTTGAAACCGCAATAATCCCAGTTCCATTTGTTGTTATTGGGTTTGCCGCTTGTACCACAGAAGGTAGGCTGGAATGTTGTGGAGCCACTAAGTCTGTTAGCATAAGTGACTTCGCAGTAGCCTGCATTATATGCAGTCTTATTTGGTCCATTGCCATCATCACAGATATCCGTGTAAATTTTCTCTTGCTTGCTTGTACCTGCAATTGGCTTGTTATCTTTATCATATTCGGGCTTAGTATATCCGCAATATTGACTTGCCCATTTGCCATCATTGATTTTGTTCTTGGAGGCAACTCCGCAGAAACCAGTGCTACCATTTCTAACACCATTGTCTTTTGAGTAAGTTGTTGTGCCTTTATTTTTATCAGCCCAAAGAACTTGGCAATATGCAAGACCATAGGCATCTTCATTAGGACCTTTATTCTTTCCAGCGCTTGCACCAGTAGAGCTATCATCAAAATCATCGCAAAGACCTGTTTGAACAGATTGAATGAGATTCTTGCCATTGGCTTTTTCAAGATATCCGCAATATTGACCTTGCCATTTGCCTTCGTTGACCGTGGCACCTGAGGCTAGAGCTGGGCAACGATAACTTGAATCTACTACTGCTTTCTCAGTGATTGATTTTGGGCTATAATATTTGCAATATTCTGCTGTCCATTCATTAGTAATACACTTATCAAATACGGTTTTATAAACAACTCTTGAATTATTAACACTTTTACAGGCAGTTTCGGTCGTTTTGGAATTATCGCCGCCACCTGCCGATGGTCCTACATTCACACCACCCACCCAGCATTGGAAATATTCTTGTTTATAAACTGCATCACCATCAGCAGCTATACAAGCTGATGCACTGCTGTAAGTGCTCGTATTATCTGTACCTTCGTTTGGCTGATTACCAGATGCGGTACATTTTTTTAGTGGGGTTCTTTTGGTGGCAGTTTTGCTTGTGTAGCCGCAATATTGAGTGCTTTTGCTATATGTTTTGCCATCTTGGCATTTGCCAGTGTTGTCCACTGCATCTCCCAATGCACCATTTGTAGATTGGCAATATTTTTTTATTGGGTCAAATATTCTGCCATTGCACACGCTGATTTTTGTGGTTTTACCGCAAGAGATTAGGAGTTCGGTACCCCAAGATTGTTTTTGTACGTTTTCAATGGTGCAGGCATCTAAATTTCCTTTTACTTCACCGTTACATTTGATTTCTATGCCTGTGATTGTTTGATTTCCAAGTATGCAGAAAGAGCCATCTTTGCCGGGTGTTCCATCTTGACCGGGTGCTCCATCAGCTCCGTTTCTATCGCCTGTGCCTTGAAGGACACCTATTGGCTCATCGTCACCCTCGCAAATTACATTCCAACCACCAGTACTATTTGGTTCTGCTGTGCAGTTCTTGCCATTTGCGCCGTTTTTACCGTCATCGCCGGAACAAGAAATTGTGAATACCAAGGCAAACATCATCATGCTGATTGTTGCCGCCAATAGAAGAACTCTGTTTAACCTCATATATCTCTCCCTTCTTCCTATGCCTACTCTTTGCTTTTTGCGCGATTTTCGGCTT